>Ga0210111_1000003_pt1 | contig 87312 bp, 69 predicted proteins | sample China_Galinas_PW_6_FD_185520 | JGI IMG/M metagenome (GOLD analysis project Ga0210111, IMG submission 185520) | Wetland microbial communities from San Francisco Bay, California, USA, that impact long-term carbon sequestration - China_Galinas_PWC_D2... | ecosystem: Environmental > Aquatic > Marine... | reverse complement strand
CCCCGCCGCAACGGCCAGACGATCGAGGGGGTTTGCCGCTACTGCGGCCTGGAGAAGCGCTTTCCGGCGCGGCCATGGCGCGGCCGCCACAGCGGCGCCGGTCGCCCGCCCGCGGCGCGCCCGGTCGTCGTGCCGCCCCTGCCGGAGGAGCGCCGGGTCGACTACGACCTGCTGCTCGACGCGCTCTCGCTGATCGGACAGGGTCGCGCCGACAGGATCAGGTCGCTGCTCGACGGGTACGAGGTGGATCCCTGGGCGCCGAGCGAGGCGTTGCGAACGCTTTCGGCTCTCGGCCACCTCGACGTGAAGCTTGATCGGTGGCTGCGGCCGAGCGGATGGCGTGTGGCGCCGCCGACCCTGGTGCTTGGCGAGGGCGAGCCGTTTCTCGCCGGCTACCGCAGCGAACGGCTGCTCTACGAACTCGGCAACGCGACCGAGCTGCGCTACGAGCGCCAGCATGCGGCCCCGGAACTCGTCCTATTTCCCGGGCTGACCCGTGAGGACGCCGAGCGGCTCGCGACCCGCGTCGAGCTGCCGCTGCGTCTCGTCGACAGTCCGGCCCGCTCCCTGGTTGCCGGCTTGCCGGACCTGCTCACCCTGCGCAGCGCCCTGCCCGCCCTGCAGGCGCCGCCGCACCGCGGCGCGATCGAGCGGCTCGAGGGCAATCGCTGGCGCCCCGTGGACCTGCCCAGCGCCGACGGCGGGTATCGAACCAAGGGAATGCCGCGCCTGGTCTGGCATCGGCGCGGCAACGATCTGCGCGTCGCAGGCAGCCGGCTCGTGCGCTGGCTGACCGCCTCGCCTCGGGAGCTGATGACGATCGGCCCGGAAGACCAGGTCACATGCCGCCTGGGCGCGCAGCCGCCCTGGCTCTACGAGCGCGCGCTCGTGCTGGCGAGCGGGCTCGCGCCGCGGCCCGGAGCCGACTACACGGTGATCTACCAGGGCGTGCCCGCGCCGTTGGCGGAGGATCTGCTGGCGGCGATGACCGGGCATCGGGTGGCGGCGGGTGTCTGAGCCCGCCCCGCACCGGCTCGAGGCCTCGCTGCGCGAGGGCTTCCTGCGCTACTACGAAACCGCCTACTGGCTGCGCGACCCGCGCCTGCGCGAGGAGCGCCGCGCCCTGCTGGCGGAGCCCGGTGTCGCCTTCACCGAGCCGTTGATCGAGCCGATCCTGCCCTACGAGGGGACCGAGCCGATAGCCGCCGTCTGCGAGCAGGCGGGCGTCTCCGAGCGGGTCGCGACGCAGCTCGCTCGCGTCCTCTTCGACGAGGAGCCCGACTTTCGGCTGCGCGGCCATCAGGCCGAGGCGCTGCGCGTCTCGCTCGGCGCGGGCGGCTCCGGCAAGCGCAACGTCGTCGTCACCTCCGGCACCGGCTCGGGCAAGACCGAGTCGTTCCTGCTGCCGCTCTTCGCCCGCCTGCTCGCCGAGATCGACGACCGGCCTCCCGAGCCCGCGCTGGATCGCTGGTGGGACGAGAGCGCGCGCGGGCGCTGGCGGCCTTCGCGCCCTGGCGGCGGCAAGCCCTTCGCCGTCCGCGCGGTCGTCCTCTACCCGACCAACGCTCTGGTCGAGGACCAGATCACGCGGCTGCGAGCCGCCATCGCCAGGGTCGATCGCCGCGGCGGCGGGCCGCCGCTCAGCTTCGGCCGTTATACCGGCGACACCCTCGGCATGGGCGAGCTGCCGGGCAGGCTGAGCGAAAAGCGAGTCGCGGACGTGAGGCGCGAGCTGCGCGAGATGGAGGCCGACCGCGACCAGATGCGGGCCGGCGACCCGGCGCTGCGCCACCAGTTCCCCGACCCGCGCGACGGCGAGATGCTCACCCGCTGGGACATGATCTGCGCCCCGCCCGACATCCTCGTGACGAACTACTCGATGCTGAACGCGATCCTGATGCGCGAGCGCGAGCAGCCGATGCTGACCGCCACCCGCGAATGGCTGGCGAGCGACGAGCGCAACGCCCTGACCCTGATCGTCGACGAGCTCCACACCTACCGGGGCACGCAGGGCGGCGAGGTGGCGCTCGTCCTGCGCAACCTCCTGCGCCGCCTCGGGCTGGCGCCCGACTCGCCGCAGCTGCGCTGCATCGGCACCAGCGCCTCGCTCGACGGCGATGAGGGGCTCGGCTACCTGGAAGGTCTCTTCGGCGTCGAGCGCGACAGCTTCCACGTCACCGCCGGCGCACCCCGCGAGGTTCTGGCGCTGCGCCGCCTCGGTGATCGCGAGCGGCAAGCGGTCACCGCGGGCGAGCCCGTCGAGGGCCTCTCGGCGGCGCTCGCCGCCGTCTGCGGCGATGCCGACGGGCTGCGCGCGGTGCGCCTCGCCGAGGCCTCCGAGCGTCTGCTCGGCGACCCCGACCCGGTCGCGCTCGAGCCCGTGCTGGAGCAGCTGGCCGAGCGGCCGGAGGAGGAGGCCGTGCCCTTCCGCTCTCATCACTTCGTTCGCCAGGTCAGGGGAATGTGGGCGTGCGCGGACCCGGCCTGCAAGCAGCTCGGCGGGGACGGCGCCGAGTCGCGCCGCGTCGGCAAGCTGCTGGCGCGCCCGGCGGCCCGCTGCCCCTGCGGGGCGCGGGTGCTCGAGCTGCTCTACTGCTACCAGTGCGGCGAGGCCTTTCTCGGCGGCTTCACCTACCGGCCGGACAGCCTCTCCGAGGGCGACAACCAGTGGTATCTAAGCTCGCTCCCCGCTTCCACGCGGGCGGGGGAGAAGCCGGTCTTCGCGCGCGTCTGGGGCGACGACTACATGTGGTTCTGGGGCGGCGCCTGCCCGACGGACTCGGCGCGCTGGAAGCACGCCGGCGAGGAGTTCGGCTTCGCCCCCGCCCACCTCGACCCGCACTCCGGCGTGCTCAGCCAGGCGACGACCGCCGACGCCAACGGCACGATGCTGCTCGCTCCGCGGATCGAGGGCAAGCGCGTGCCGGCGCTGCCGGGCAGGTGCCCCCGCTGCGACACCGAAGGCTCCAACCGCGACCTGTCTCTGTTCCTGCGCGGCGTCGTCCGCAGCCCGATTCGCGCCCACACCGCAGGTACCGCGCGCCTCACGCAGATCGTCGTCGACCGGGTCGTCCGCTCGGTCGACGACGACCCCGCGCAGGGGCGCACGATCGTCTTCACCGACAGCCGCGACGACGCCGCGGGCACGGCGGCGGGGATCGAGCTGAACCACTTCCGCGACCTGATCCGCCAGCTGGTCACCCGCAGGTTGGAGCACCACCGACCGGCTCTCGAGCTGCTGCGCCAAGCCGCCGGCGGCGCCGATCTCGACGGGGCCGAGCGCGAGCTGGTCGACGGGATCAAGTCCGACAGCCCGGACCTCTGGGCCGCCCTGCGCCTGGAGGCGGGCGGGCTCGCGCCGGAGGCGAAGGACAGGGAGGCGATCGAGCGCTTCGAGCGGCGCTACGGCGGCCAGGGCAAGACGCTGCCCTGGGACTCGCTGGCGCGCGCGGTAGAGCGCGAGCTGGTCGGCCTGGGCGTCAACCCGGCCGGGCCGCAGGCGAGCGGCCAGGCGGTCGGCGGCGGCAGGCCCTGGTGGGAGCTGCACGCTCCGCCGCACGGCGAGTGGCAGACGATGGCCGCCGACCTGCGACGGCCCGGCCAGGAGGAGTCGCGGCGCCTGCTCGACGGTCATCTCGCCGACGCCTTCTTCAACCGCGGTGGTCGCGACTTCGAGTCGGTCGGCCTCGGCTGGCTGGAGCCGGCCGAGGCCTCGCTCGGCGAGCTGCCGCTGGACCCCGAGCCCGCGCTCGAGGCGCTCCGCTCGGCCGTCCGCGTGCTCGGCCTCTCGGGGCGCTTCCCCGGCGGGGTCGCGGCCGGCGCCGGCGGCCCCGGCCTCGCCCTTCGCGCCTACGCCGCCAAGCTCGCCGGGCGCCACGGCGGCGACGCCGACGAGTGGCTGGACCATCTTCGAGCGGCGCTCCGCGCGTCCCGCGCGCTGGGCGACTGGGACCTGCGGCTCGGTGGCCTGCGCGTCGCCCTCGGGGCCGAGCGGCGCTATCGCTGCGTTCGCTGCGGGCGAATCCATCTGCACGCGTCAGCCGGCGCCTGCACCGGGACGCGCTGCCAGAGCACCGAGCTGGCGCCGCTCGGCGACGAGGGCGAGGTCGAGGACTACTACGCCTGGCTGGCCGAAGAGGAGCCCCGCCGGCTGCGGGTCGAGGAGCTGACCGGGCAGACGCGCCCCCTGCGCGAGCAGCGCCGGCGTCAGCGCCAGTTCAAGGGCGCTCTGCTCGAGCCGGCCGAGAACCCGCTGACCGGGCCGATCGACGTGCTCAGCGTCACCACGACGATGGAGGTCGGCGTCGACATCGGCGCCCTGCGGGCGGTGGTGATGGCGAACATGCCGCCGCAGCGCTTCAACTACCAGCAGCGGGTGGGCCGCGCCGGGCGCGCCGGGCAGCCCTGGTCCTTCGCCGTGACTATCTGTCGCGACCGCGCCCACGACGACTTCTACTTCAACGCGCCGCGCCGGATCACCGGCGAGCGCCCACCGCAGCCCGAGCTCGACCTCGCCCGGGTCGAGCTGGTCCGGCGGGTCGCCGCCGCGGAGTCGCTCCGCCGCGCCTTCCTTGCTCTTCCGGACGAACTCGAGCCGGAGCCCGGGCGCAGCATCCACGGGCAGCTCGGCAAGGCCGAGGGCTGGCCCGGTTGCCGCGCGGCGGTCGCCGCCTGGCTCGCCGACTCGGCCGAGGTCGACGAGGTGGTTGACGGCCTCGCCGCGTTCAGCGGACTCGAGCCGGCCGAGGTCGAGCTGATCCGCAATTCGCTGCGCACCGACCTGGTCGAGCGGATCGACGAGGCGGTCGCCAACCCGCTGTTCGGCCAGAGCGAGCTGAGCGAGCAGTTGGCCAACGCCGGCGTCCTGCCGATGTTCGGCTTCCCGACCCGGGTGCGGGAGCTCTGGGGCCGACCGCCGCAATCGATCGACGACGCCGAGGCCTGCGTCAGCGACCGCGCGCTCGATCTCGCCGTCTCCAGCTTCGCTCCCGGCTCGGAGGTGGTCAAGGACAAGCAGACCCACGTCTGCGTCGGCTTCGCCGCCTTCGAGCCGAAGTTCGGCAGGATGGTCCCGGCGGACCCGCTGGGCGAGGGCGTGCCGATCGCTCGCTGCCTCGCCTGCGACGCGGTCTACGAGGAGTCCGAGGGAGGCTCGGAGCGCTGCGAGGTTTGCGGCGGTGACCTCGCCCGCTTCGACCTCTACCAGCCGCGCGGCTTCCGCACCGACTACCGGCCACGCGACTTCGACGACCAAGCGGAGCGGGGCCCGTCCGGCGGCAGGCCTCAGCTCGCCTGGGGGGCGGGGGAGTCCGATCGCGTCGAAGAGGTTCGCGGCCTGACCGTCGTCAGCCGTCCCGAGTGCCTCCTGCACACGATCAACGACAACAACGGACAGCTCTTCCAGCTGCACGGCCTCAGCGGCACCCGAGTCGTCGCGCAGGGAGACATGTACACGGATCGGATCTCGCTGCCGGCCGAGCTCGCCGACCGCGAGCCCGACGTCGTCGGCGCGATCGGCGCGATCCGGCCCACCGACGTGCTGGCGCTGGAGCTGCTGCCGCCGGCGAGCGAGTCGCTCGCCATCTCCGCCCGCGGGCCCGGGATCGCCGCCCTCTGGTCCTTCGCCCAGCTGCTCGGCCTCGCCGGCTCGGCCGAGCTCGACGTCGATCCGCGCGAGCTCGAAATCGGCCTGCAGCCGACTCGGCTGCGCGCGGACGCCGCCGTGACGCGGCGGATCTTCCTCGCCGACCGGCTCGAGAACGGCGCCGGCTACTGCCGCCAGCTCGGCGAGCCGGCGCGGCTCGAACGGGTGCTCGACCGGATCGTCGAGGAAATCGGCGAGCGGCTGCAGGGCGACGACCACGCGGGCACCTGCGACAGCTCCTGCCCCGACTGCCTGCGCAGCTATGACAACCGCGCCCTGCATCCCCTGCTCGACTGGCGCCTCGGGCTGGACCTGGCGGAGCTTGCCGCAGCCCGTCCGCTCGACGAGCGCCGCTGGCTCGGCGACGCGCCCGCGATCGCCGGCGCCGTCGCCTCCTCGTTCGACCTGCGGCTGGACGAGGTCGCCGGCCTCCCCGCTCTGCGCGAAGACGGCAGGCCCAAGGCGGCCGTTCTCTGCCACCCCATGTGGAGCGCCGAGCAGCGCCGTCGCAAGGTCACCGAGCCCGCTGCCGCCGACGGCTCATCCGACGTCCGCTGCTTCGACCTCTACACCGCCAAGTCGTTCCCCGACGAGATCGCCGTCTGGCTGGACTCGGGCTGAACGCATCATAAATCCCTACGTTTATTAGATATTCCCTGAATATATTGTTAGGATCGCGCCGCCCAGAGTTGGCGTTGGGAGAGGGGCAGGGACATTGGCTGAGAGGGGAGACAATCGACCGAACTCGGAGACGGATCTGTCCCGTCGCCTCATTTCCGCGTACAGCCAGCGCTACCGTGAGGCTGCCCGCTGGAAGACGGCCGCGTGGATCGGCAGCGCGCTGCTCTTCGTGGCGGGGCTGGGTTTCGGTGCCGCGGGCGAGGACGCATCCGGCTTGGGTCTTCTCGCCTCGGGCTACCTGCTCTGCTCTCGCCTCGTTCTGCGCCCGGAGATGACTCGGGCGCACCGCGAGGCCGTGGCCCTGCAGGAGTTCTTCGACACGCGGCTCTTCTCGCTGCCGTGGAATCCCGGCCTCGTCGGAAAGCTCCCGGCTCTGGTCGATGTCGAGGATCTCGCCAGACGGTTCAGCGGTGACGCCAGCGGGTTCTCGACCTGGTACGTCGGCGCATCCGCCGCCCCGCCCGGAGCGAGGGTCCTGCTGTGGCAACTGGAGAATGTGAGCTGGGGTAGGAGAGACCACCGTCGTTTCGCGGTCTTCTCGGCGATCGTCTTGGTGTTGAGCGCCGGGGCCACGGTCGTTGTCGGGCTGGCGCGGGACATTTCTCTTACCGTCTATGTGAGCGTGCTCGCGGCGCCCGCCTTGCCGTGGCTGCTCGACGTCGCGGACCTGACGACCCTGCACTGGCGCGCGGCGGGGCGGCGGGGCGAGATCGAAGCCGAACTGACCGAAACCTGGCGCACGGCCGCAGGCAACGGCGCGATTCCGGCGGAGACCCTGCGTGCGGCGCAGGATCGGATCTTCGCCGCCCGTCGCAGCACCGGCCGGGTGCCGACCTGGTTCTACCGCTTGTACCGCACACGGAACCAGGCGGCGTTCGCCGCCGCCGCCGCCCAGATGCTGGATGAGCGGGGATGGTCTGGCGATGCCTGAGGGCAGGGAGTGGTCCCCGGAGGATCTCCTCATCCACGACGAGTTCTGCCCGATCGAGCAGATCGAGGCCTCGGTCGAGCGGGCGCGCAAGCGCGCCGGGGCCGGCGCCGCCCTGCTGCTCGTCGCCGACGAGTGGGTCGTGCTCAGGACCTTGTGCGTCTGTGTGCCTGACGACGGCGACGACGAATCGAAGCTGACCCGAATGAGGGCGCTGCTGGCGGAAGTGAGCCTGTTGCCGCGCAAGCCGGCCAAGGGGACGCGGAAGCGCTCCAGCGCGCTGCAGGACTACGTCAAGGGCCCGCGCCCGGGAGACGGTCGCGAGCGCTTTCCGGCGACCGCGGGCAAGGTGCTCGAGGAGCTGGCGGCGATCGCGCGCCGAATCGGCGACGAGGAGCTCGACGCCTGGTTGTCGGAGGGCCTCGACGCTTGGGTTCCCGCCCGCGTCCCCGAGCGCATGCACGGATCGCGCCTCAGCACGGCGCTGCTCTTCTACGAGCCGCGCGAGGAAGTCGTCGGCGAAGGCGAGGTTCCGGTGACGGTGGTGGACGCGGACGTCATCGACATCGCCGTTCGCGTCAGCTCGACCGCACACGCGAACGTGCGTCGCGACAACCTGATCATGAAACGGCTTGACCGCAAGCTGGACCCGGCCGACTACATCTCGGGCTCGGTCGACTTCGAGGCGGCGGCGACGTCGCTGGTCGAGCTGGCGGTGGAAGTCTCGGGCAGCGACGCCGGTGCCTGTTATCTGGTCGACCACTCGAAAAAGAGCTTCGAGCGCATGGCCCTGAAGATGGAAGGCGAAGTCGACCGTCGCTGGGCCTACCCACGCGAACTCGCCCTGGACGATCACGCACTCGCCGCCGCGGCCACCACCGAGCACCGAGCGCTGCAGCTCCCCCCGGGGATATTCGGGCGCCCCGTGCGACCGACCGTCGTCCGACTCGGGGGCGGCCGGCCTGACCTCGTGGAGCTGGCGACGCCGCTGCCCGGGCCCCTCGCGGCGCCGAAGGCCCCGGCCGTGGGCGTTCTCTCTGTCGTCAAGATCGCCGAGCCGGGCGCGTTTGGCGCCTATGAGACCTCGGTGGTGCGCAACGTCGCCCTGCGGCTGGCGCTGATCGCCAACACGACCAACGCGACCAAGGCTGCGCAGATGTTCGCTCGCCTCTCCAAGCGGGCGACCGGACTTCCGCGGACGCCGTCGGCAAGGGGTGCCGGCGCCAGGCCCGTGGACGGGATCGCGCTCCCCGACGACGTGCTCCAGGCGATGCCGGCGATCGAGGACGCGCTCTCGACCGTCGGCGCCGTGACCCGCGCGGAAACGGCGACCTTCCGCGCGGCGCTGCCTAGCGGCGCGTCGCGGGCACCGCATGGTCTGACGCTGGCACGGGTCGCGGCCCACCCGGCCGCGCTCGCCGGCGGGCCGGAGCATGCCCTGCAGCCGGAGTCCGAGGGCGGTTACAACTGGCGTGCGGTCCGCTCGGGCGAGATCAGCAACGTGCCGGTGGTGACCAGCGGCGATCGAGTGTTCAGCCGGCACCGCCCCAACACGCGCTCGGAGCTCTCGGTCCCGGTGTACGTGGAGGAGCGGGTGGTCGGCGTGGTCAACCTCGAGAGCCCGGTCGAGCACGCCTTCGACGCGCACGTCGAGGTTGCGCAGGCGGCCGCGGAGCACATCGGGCTGGCGATCGCGAACGCGCGCTTGGCGCTCTCGATCGCCCTGCAGGAGCTGGCGATCGAGGTGATACGCAACGCGCACTCGATCGAGCACTTGCCGGAGAGCTTCATGGAGCGGGTCGAGCCGCTGCCGGCGGCGGAGGCCGAGCGGGTGACCGCGATCGCGAGCGAAATCGGCGAACGGTTGGAAGGGTTGCGGACGGTCTCCCCCGACGAGGACTCGCTGCTGCCCGACGGCGATCTCTCCTTCCCGTCGCTGGTGCGGCATGCCGTCGGCGAGATGCGCGCCGACATCCACTACGAGGACGGCCCCTGGCCGGTCCACGAGCCCGCGGTGGCCCGCGCGATCGCCAAGGCACTCGGAGATGTGCTCGACAACGCCATTCGCCACCGAGCCGATAAGGCTCCACCGCCGCGCCTGACGATGGCTCGTGACCGATGGGGAGGGCAGGGACAGGACGTGCTCGCGGTCCGCTGCATGCCCGACGAGGTGCGCCGTCCGGAGGAGGCGGTCAACGTCTACCGCTGCCCGCTGGGAATCGAGCGGCGTGTGGGCGAGGAGGATGACGTTCCGGTGGGCGCCTACCTCGCCGGCCTGCAGGTCCGCCGGATCGGCGGCGAGCTGCATCTGGCCTACGAGCGCCGCTCGCAGGCGCGTGTCGTCCTCGCGATCCCGTCGGCTGGCGGTCGGGTCGCGCCGAACGGGGTGAGCGGCTGATGCCGGCGTCCAAGCGACGGCCGCCGACCCCAGACGACTATGTCGTCCTCGTCGTCGAGGACGATGCCGATCTGCGCAACCCTGCCTGCAGGGCCCTGGAGGGGATCGACGGCGTCTATGCGATCGGCGCCGAGGACGCCGGCACCGCGCTCAAAGCGATCGATCGCTACTACGTGGACGCCGCGGTGGTCGATCTCAAGCTGGGAGGGAGGCCGTCGGCCGGCATGGACGTCATCGACGCGCTGAGCGAAGCCAGCCCGCGCACCCGGATCGTGCTCTGGACCAACCACCTGAAGGCGCAGACGGTCGTCAAGTACCTCGACAGCGATCAGGTCGTCCGCGCGGTGCGCAAGGGCACGGACCTGCACGCCGCCCTTGTCGAGCCGATCGAGGAGGGCGTTCGGCGCTGGCGGGACCGGGCGGTGACGGTGCGCGAGGCCGCCTTCGTGCGGCGCTTGATCTGGAACCGGCGGAAGCGCTCCGGCTACCAGCTGCGCGGCACCCAGCGGGAGCTCGGCCGTGAGCTCGACCGCCTCTACCGCCGCCTCTTCGGCGAGATCCGGGGGCTCGAGGGCAGCGGCGAGGTGCGCGTCACCTTCAAGCCGATCGAGCGCAAGGGCCTCAGTGCCGCGGTGACCGTGGAGGGCGAGGTGACGATCGGCACGGATGCCGCCAGCAAGCCGGTCCGCGGCAACCGCTGTGTTGTCAAGATCGGGCCGACGGAGGAGATCGCCGAGGAGGCCGAGCGCTACGAGCGTTTCGTCAAGTTCGGCGTCCGGCTCGCGCAGCGGGTCGAGCTGCTCAACCACGCCGAGGAGAACCTGCTCGGCGGCATCGCCTACAGCTTCGCCGGGGGTGTCTTCGGACATTCGGTCCTCTCCTTCGACAAGCTCCTGCAGCGAGCCGATGGTCGGCGGTTGGCGACCGCCGCGATCAGAGCGCTCTTCGACCCCGGGCAGAAGAACTGGTACGACGTCAGCTGTCCGGACGTCTCGCCCTCCGACTACATGCAGGAGTCCTACGAAACCGACTTCGGGAGGTGCTTCGAGCGGCTCGACGGGACCCTCACGACGCTGCAGGAGAAGTTCGGCCGCAGGGGCGTCTCGTTCTCCAAAGCCGGCGAAGAAGAGCCGGGCCGGTTCTCCTTTGACGGGGGCGAGCTCACGATCCCGCCGCGCAACGTGCAGGGCTCGAGCCGGGTCTACCCGCTGCGCCCGGCATGCCTCGTGCACGGCGACATGCATGGCGGCAACGTGATGGTCGAGCTCGCCGCCGACGACGACGGGGAGATCGACCTCGACGACCCGGTGGCCCTCGAAGCCGCCGAGTTGAAGCGGATCTGCCTGATCGACTACCGCAACGCCGGGCCGGGGCCGAAAGCGGTCGACGCGGTCGCGATGCAGGCCTCCATCCGCCTTGCCGACGCGGTCGAGATCGCCGCCGAGGTGGCTCCGGGGGTTTCAGACAAGAAGCTCAAGAGCGAGGCGCTTGCCCGCGCTGTGGAGATTGCCGCCAACAGGGTGCAGGCCGAGCAACTCTGGCTCGAGCGCTCATGGCGGCTGCCCTGCGACGGCGAGTCGGTCGCCAACCCCACCAGCGCCGCCTGGGTGTCCGCCTCGGCCCTTCTGACCGCGAGGACGCGCGCCACCTTCAGGGAGATGGAGCTGCCCGAGTACCTCGCGATCGCGATTCCCAGCGCGATCCGCCAGTTCGGCTACGACGTCGGGCAGCTCGGGAGGGTGCGCCTGCTTGCCTGGCTTTCCAGTCTCTACACCGCAACAATTCCTTGACAAATACGTTCTAGTTCCGATAGCTTCACAACATCGGTGCCCGTTTGAGGGGGATTTCATCGGGCGCCGGGCACAGGGAACTCACCGCGTGCACGTCGCCGAGCGCCGGGGCACGCTCAACTCTCAGGAGGAGAGATAACCGATGCTTTCACGACTACGCGAACCGTTCGGCAAAGCCGGGCTGATCGTGGCGATCGTCGCCTTGGTCATGGCTCTCGTCGGCGGCGCCTACGCGGCAAATTCGGCCACCGACTCCGGCAAGCGCCACCAAAAGCGCGGCAAGAAGAACAAGAAGAAGAAGCAGCCCGGCCTCAACGCCAAGCAGAAGCGCCAGGTCAAGGCGATCGCCAAGTCCGTCCAGGGCACCGGCCCCGCCGGCCCTCAGGGCCCGAAGGGCGACAACGGCTCGAACGGCAGCAACGGCTCCGACGGGGCCACCGGTGCCACGGGTGCCACCGGTGCGACCGGTGCCCAGGGACCGCAGGGAGAACCCGGTGACCCTTGGACGCCTGACAACGCCCTGCCCGGCGAAGCGACCGAGACCGGAGTTTGGATGGGCCAGGAGGAAGGCATGGAAGAAGGCGATCCTGCCGAATTCGTGCCCGTCAGCTTCTTGATTCCGCTTGCCACGCCGCCGGACTTTGTCTACGTCCCCGCCAGCTCCGTTGACGGCGACTTCGGTAATGCTGAAGGCTGCCCCGGAGTCATCGGCGGCACTCCCCAGGCGGAACCCGGCAAGTTCTGCGTATACGCCCGGGGAATCGAATTCAATTTCGGCGAAATCTTCGTCGTTCCCGGCCCGGAGGTGACGACCAACGATCCGTCCGAAGGCGGCTACGAAGAAGAAGGCGTCAGCCCGGCTGGAACGGTCCTCAAACTGGAATGCATCACCGGCGAACTGGGGCAGTGCACCAACGAGGGTCTCTGGGCCGTGACCGGCTAGCAATTCACCTCAAGTGTGTGGTTTTCGACCCCGGCGGTAAGCTTGCCGCCGGGGTCTTCTTCTTTCCCGACGCGATGCATATGCGCAGACGCGGACACGCTGCAAACGGGCGCGTGCGCCAATCTGCACAGGCAGGTGGCTGACAAGTGGTAACGCGAGCTTAACTCAACTATTCTTGAGTTAAGCTAGCCCTGGTGCTATCCCATGTCGAGCCCTAAAGAGGGGTGGTAACCGACGGAAGGGAGAGCATCATGACTCGCAACCTAAAGGCTCTGGGCTTGGCCCTTATGGCCGTCTTCGCGACGACCGCAGTGGTCGCATCGGCTGCCTCGGCCCAAACCGGCGTGCTGACAGCCGACGGTCCCGTGACACTGACCGCCGTCGATGCCGAAGAAGAAGCCCCCAATGCCCTGACAGCCGAAACCGGCGACGTCGAATGCCCCGAAGCCCTCTACACAGGCCACAAGTACGGGGTGACACCGCATGAACCGCTGCCAAGCGGCGCCGCGGCGATCACACTGACCCCCCACTACGGTCTCTGTGCGGGCTTTCTCGGCCTGCGCGCCACAATCGACATGAACGGCTGCGACTACAGCGTGATCCTCGGCGAAGAGATCGAAGGCAAAGAAGACTCCTTCGCCGCCTCGACAACAACGATCTGCCCCGAAGGGCAGCAGATCGAAGTCACAGTCTATGCGTCCAAAGCAAAGCACGAAAAAGACGAAGCCTTCTGCGTGCAGACGCTGACAACCGAAAACTCCACCGAGCGCACCGGCTTGACCGCGACCGACAACACAGACGGCACGATCGAGCTCGCCGGCACGCTATCGGGCCTCTCCATCGACTCCTCGGGGAGCTTCCCCTGCCCGAACGAAAGCGGGGCGGAAGCCGAAGCGGACGTCGACATCGTGGTTGGGGGAGAAGATGCCGAAGGGGAACCGACAGCGGTCGGGCTGTCGGTGGGTTAGCCCTGACGCAAGAAGAGGCCAAGAGCGGTGCAGGTGCCGACCCGGTGTGCACGGAACTGCGCAGGCGCGCGAACACCCGCCAGCTATCGATTTGCGCGTGCGCCAATCTGCGCACGCGCAAATACAGCACACGGATTTTGCAGGAACTTTCTGGCTCGCCAGCTTCGCAGAAACCAAAGCGCTCAGAGTTCCTTGACCTATCATGCGCAATTGCTGAAGATCGAGTCGCTCTAAGACAGGGAGCCGACGCCAGCCAGCCCGGCTTGCGTCGAAATGCGATCCGAAAGGAACAAGATGATTCGCAATCTCAAAGTCCTGGGCCTCGCCCTGGCAGCCGTCTTCGCGATGAGCGCGGTTGCGGCGGCCGCAGCCTCAGCCCAGAACGGCATGGTCACAGCCGAAAGCGCCGTAACACTCACAGGCGTGAATACGCCCGAAGGCGGGTCCAATACCCTCACATCGGAAACCGGGAACGTAAAATGTCCGGAAGTCCTATACACAGGACATGAAGTTGGCAGCACGACCAATGGCGTCACCAGTGGTTCAAGTGACATCACAATTACGCCGCACTACAAAAAATGCACCGGACCGTTCGGATTGCCGACCACAGTTGACATGAACGGCTGTGACTATGTCTTCCATATTGGCGGAACAGTCGCAGAAAACGAATACAGCCTGACTGCCAACGTGATCTGCGAAGGCGGTCATATTAAACTGACAGTTTATGCTAACGAAACGAAGCATGCTGAAGGTATTCCGTTTTGCACCCAGACTGTTACAGAGAAAGAAGGCGCATACACCGGGATGACCGTGAAGGACAACGGAGACGGCACCGGCCGAGTCGTCGGTGCCATTGAAGGCGTCACCGTTGATTCGGCGGGCTCCTTCCCGTGCACCAACAAAAACGGGGTCAACGCGGAACTTGATCTAGACGTAACGCTCACCGGAGACGATGCCGTAGGTAACTCATTGGCCGTATCGCTCTCGCACGAATGAGCGTTAGAGGAAAGTAGTTGGACGAGATGCATCGCTGGGGCGGCTGTAGGTCTTGCGGCCGCCCCAGTCCCTATGGGCAGGGGGAATCTGAGCGTACCTTGACAAAACGGTAAACGTGCCGGTATGCTTATTCTGGGAGTATCGGTCGGGATTGAGTACCGGTCGGGATTGAGTACCGGTCGGTTGAGTACCGGTCGGGATTCTTTCGGCCGGGATAGCGTTGCGGGGAATGACTGCTACGGGGGAGGGAGATGTGAAGGTCATCGCAGGCACTGCAATCGCCATTGCAGTGCTGTCTTGTACCCCGATCTCGAGGGCGGATGCCGCTCCGGTCGGGCTCTGGACGCAATGCGAAACGGGGTCCGGCGCTGGCCAATGCAACCTCCCGCGCGGGATTGCCGCGGATGAAGTCAACGGCCACATTGTCGTCGCCGACCAGAACAATGCGCGGATCGACGAGCTGAATGCTCTTGGGCAGTTCGTTAAGGCGTGGGGCTGGGGAGTCGATACGGCGGGAGGCAAATTCGAGAGCTGTACGGAAAAATCCGAATGCCGGGCCGGATCGACCGGGGCGGGTATCGGACAGTTCGAGTACGGATCTCCCCAAGGGATCGCAGTGGACTCGGCGGGTTGTGTCTACGTCGTCGACCGCGGGATCCCCTCCAACCAGCGCGTCCAGAAGTTCTGTGATGGGGAATTCGCTCTGATGTTCGGCGGCAACGTCAACAAGACCAAGGTCGAAGCGGGTGGGGCAAGCGAAGAGGAAGAGAACCTCTGCCCCTACGACGTGGGCGATGAATGCCAGGGCGGGACGATCGGAAGCGGGAATGGCGAATTTGGCAATTGGCCGGCAACGGGAGACTACATCGAAACCTTCACGGCGGGCACCAAGACGACCGCCGACGACAAGGTTTACGTCGGTGATGCGAACCGGATTCAGGTCTTCGACACCGAAGGCGTCTACCAGGAACAGTTCACGGTGCCGGGGATTGTACGGGGCCTGTACGTTGATACGACGGGGGGTCTCTACGTGATCTACAACGATCAGCCCAACGTGCGGAAGCTGAGCCCAGCTGGCGAACTCCTGCAGACTTTTGAATTGAAGGAACCAGGGGGTGCGCTGCTTAAGCCTACGGCCGTTGCTGTTGGTGCGAACAATCACGTTTACGCATTTGGTCCCTTGACTCGCAGCGAAGGGGGAAGCGGCTCCCCGCGTGATCCGATTTTCGAGTTTGACCCAGGGGGCAGCATCGTGGACGAATTCGGCGAAGGCGAATATACGGCCGCCTCCACCGGCCTCGCCGCCAACCTCTGCCCCGAAACCGAGCCCCCCGGCAACCTCTACGTCACCAACCCGAGTTCGAGCAACGCCTTCGTGCGCGCCTACGGCACCTTCCCGGTGGGCTGCTTCAAAGCCAGGACCGGCGAAGCGGACCCGATCGGGGAACTGACCGCGACCCTGAAAGGCGCGGTCAACCCGACCGGCCTCGAAGTAACCGAATGCCTCTTCGAATACGGCACCACGACGACCTACGGACAAAGCGCCCCCTGCGAAGACCCCGAAGCCTCCGAAATCGGCTCGGGAGGCGAACCGGTCCCCGTGCACGCCGACGTCTCGGGCCTCAGCAAGGGCACCGTCTACCACTTCCGCCTGATCGCCAAAGTCGGCGGGGAAAAAGAGACCGGGATCGACGAAACCTTCAAAACCCTCGGCCCGCCCGTGGTATCGGCCGAGCGCGCAAGCGCGGTCTCCTACGCCGAGGCGACGCTTCGGGCCAAGGTCAACCCCGAAGGCTTCCAGACCGACTACAGCTTCCAGTACATGCCGAGGCTCGCCTACGAACAAGCCGGCGAAAGCTTCGAAGGGGCGCCCGGCACCGCGCTCACGCCGGTCGGCAAAGACCGCAGCGAGCACCCGGCCTCGGCGGCGATCGCCGACCTGATTCCGGGAACCGCCTATGCCTTCCGCATCGTCGCCTCCAACTCCTCGGGCACGACCGAGGGCGCCGCCCACTTCTTCAACACCTATCGCTCCCCAACCCCCTTCCCGCCCTGCCCCAACGACGCCTACCGCACCGGCTCCTCGGCCCAGCTGCCCGACTGCAGGGCCTATGAGATGGTCAGCCCGGTCGACAAAAACGGCGGCGACATCGTCAGGGCGCTGGCGGGGACCGAAAACCCCGGCGCCTACGTGCAAGCTTCGACCGACGGCAACCGCATCGCCTACACCGCCCTGTTCGCCGCCTTCGCCGGGGAGCCCAGCGGCTTCGTGCACAACGAGTACCTGGCCGGACGCACCGAAAGGGGTCAACCGGGCGAAGGCTGGTCAACGGAGGGGATCCACCCGCCGGTCTCAGGGGAAGCGAGCGGCCCAGGGGAAATCTTCGGCTTCCGCCGCGACTTCAGCGCCTTTTCTGCGGACCTGTGCAGCGCCTGGCTGGCCGACAAGCAGACTCCGCCCTTCGCTCTCGATGCCCAGGAGGGCTACGCCAACCTCTACCGGCGCGAGAACTGCGAGCCGGGCAAAGGCATCTTCGAAACGCTGGTGCCCGATCCCCCCTACGAAGTGCCAGAAGGCACCGAACCGGTCTACGTCGGCGAACGCTCGGTGCAGGGCATTGCTGCGAACGGCCATTCCGTGTTCTTCGTGGCCGAGGCGAGGCTGCTCGACGAAGCCGCCGAAGGGGCCAGCCCACAGATTTACGAGCGTTCCGGCGGTGCTTTGCGCGTTGTCAGCGTGCTGCCCGACGGCGCGGGTGGCGATCCGGAACCGGGTGACGGGTCGGGCTTCCCCGGGCCGGGCGGCGCCGCGGTCGGCAGCGGCGCGATCAATACCCTTGCAGGCGCCGTTTCGGAGGACGGCTCGCGCGTCTACTGGACCTCGGGCGTCGGCGCCCAGCTCGGCAACGGCAAGCTCTACCTCCGCATCCACCCCGAGCAGGGAATCGCCGCGGGCGAATGCGCCAACGCGGCGACCGCCTGCACGCGGGCCGTCTCATCTGGCACGACGGCCTTCTTCTGGGGCGCCGCCGCCGACGGCTCGAAGGCCATATACAGCGAAGAAGAAGACCTCTACCTATACGACCTTGCCAAAGACAAAAGCACCGAAATCGCCGAAGGCGTCAAGGGCATCGCCGGCTTCAGCGAGGATCTCGGCCGCATCTACCTCGTCTCGCGAGAGGACCAGGGGGCGGGCCCCAACAAAGAGGGCGAGGAAGCGGTCGAAGGGGCGCCCAACCTCTACCTGCTCGAAGGCGGGGCGCTCACGTTCATCGGGACGCTGGCCGAGACCGACACCGGGGCCTTTGAAGCGGGGTCGCAAAGCGTCGCCGCATACGGGCTGGCGGCGAAGATCTCCTACCAACGCGCCACCCGCGTAACCCCCGACGGCTCGCACATCGCCTTCAACTCGCGCGCCCCGCTGACGGGCTTCGACAACACCGACACCGCCGACGGCCGCCCCGTGGTCGAGGTATACAGCTACGACGCCGAAAGCGGCGAGCTCAGCTGCGCCTCCTGCGATCCGACCGGCGCCCGCCCCTCGGGCGCCCCCGAACTGCGCCTCCCATACAACACGCCGCCGCTTCCGCCAGAAGCGGAGACCAACGTCCCCGCGGCGGCCTGGATCCCGACCTGGGAACACCCCCTGCACGCCTCCAACGTGCTCTCTGAGGACGGCACCCGGCTGTTCTTCAACTCCTCCGAGGCGCTTTTGCCACGCGACGTAAACGGCGCCCAGGACGTCTATGAGTGGGAGGCGGCGGGAACGGGCAGCTGCAGGGGCGATGGGAGCGACCCCTTCTACTTCCCCCAAAACGACGGCTGCATCTACCTGATCTCAAGCGGCGAAAGCCCCTCGGAATCGGAATTCTGGGAGGCCTCCCCCGACGGCGCCGACGTCTTCTTCAACACCGCCTCGAGCCTGGTGGCCGCCGACCCCGGCTCGGTCGACCTCTACGACGCCAGGGCCGGCGGCGGCTTCGCGGTCCCCGCGGAGGCGGCCGAATGCGAAGGCGAAGCCTGCCAGTCCCCGCCGCCGGCGCCGGCGAGCCCGACCCCCGCCTCCGCCGCATACAACGGCCCCGGCAACGTCGAGGAGGGGGCCGGCGGGCGCTGCAAGCGCCCCGCGCGCGCGGCGCGGCGCCTGGCGCGCAGGGCAAAGCGCAGCGCCCGCCAGGCCAAGCGCGCCCGCCGCGCCCGCCAGGCCAAGCGCGCCCGGGCGATGGCCCACCGGGCCCGCCGCCTGTCGCGCCGCGCGAAGGCCAAGGGCAAGCGCGCCCGCCGCTGCCGCGCCCGCGCCCGGAGGGCGGCGCGGTGAGGGCGGCCAAGGCACTGCTCGCGGCGGCGCTGGCGCTCCTGGCGCTGGCCCCCGCCGCCCACGCGGCCCATCCCGCCCAAGGCAACTTCGGCCTCGAAGTCTTCGACGTCTCGATCGCCGACGCCGAAGGGGCGACCGTGACCCAGGCGGGCGCCCACCCCTTCGCCCTCACCACCTCCCTGGCGCCCAACGTCGACGGCGAAGGGGTGCCCGAAGGCTGGCTGCGCGACATCGTCTTCCAGATGCCCCCCGGCCTGGTCGGCGACACCACCGCCTACACCAAGTGCACCAACGCCGACTTCCTCGCGGTCAAGGACGGGATCAGCTCCTGTCCCGATGAGAGCGCGGTCGGGATCAACGCCGTCTCGGCCGACAACCCCGGCGACTGGCGCACCTCCCCCGTATACAACCTGACCCCGCCCCCGGGCGTGCTCTTGCGCCTGGGCTTCACCGTGCTGTCCTCGAACGTGGTCGTCGACGCCGGCCTGCGCCAGTCCCCCCCATACAACGCCACCGCGGCCTCGCGCAACACGACCCAGGTCGTGCAGGTGCTGGCCAACAAGCTGCAGCTGTGGGGCTACCCGGCCGACTCCCGCCACGACGACCTGCGCGGGGTCTGCGGGGTGACCGAATCGGTGCAGCCGGGGGTGGGGGTGCGCGAATTCGAATTCGAAGGCTCCGGGGGCACCTGCGAGGCCTCCGAGAGCGACCGCCCGCTGCTCACCCTGCCCACCTCCTGCGCCGCGCCGGCGGTGGCGAGCTATGAGGCGCTCTCCTGGGAAGGCGAGACCGCCGCGGGCTCGCTGCTCATCCACGACGCCGCCGGGCGCCCCCAGCCCTTCACCGGCTGCGGGCGGCTGCCCTTCAAGCCCGAGATCGACGCCGCGCCGACCTCGCTCGCCGCCCAGAGCCCGACCGGTCTCGACTTCACCCTGGCGATGCAAGACGAAGGCCTGCGCTCGGCCAAACCCTCGCCCTCCGGCGAGGAGCCGGTCGCGGCCTCGGCGGTGCGCAAGGCCGTCGTCACGCTGCCGCGGGGGATGACCCTGAACCCCTCCCAGGCCGAAGGCCTCGAGACCTGCGGGGAGGCCCAGCTGGAAGCCGAGACCGTCTCCTCGGCGCCCGGGCAGGGCTGCCCGCAGGCCTCGAAGATCGGCACCGTGGAAGTCGACTCGCCGCTGGTCTCCGAGACCCTGCGCGGCGCCCTCTTCGTCGCCACCCCCTACGAGAACCTCGCCGGGGACTCGCTGATCGCCGTCTACATGGTGATCAAGAGCCCCGAGCTGGGGGTGATCGTCAAGCAGCCCCTGCGCGTGGAGCCCGACCCAAGCAGCGGCCGGCTCGTCACCTACGCCGAAGAGATCCCCCAGCTGCCCTTCTCGAGCTTTCGCCTGCGCTTTCGCGAGGGCGCCCGCAGCCCCCTGGTCAGCCCGCCCGGCTGCGGGGGCTTTGAGGTCTCCGCCGAGCTGTATCCGTGGTCGGGCGGCCCGCCGCTGAGGAGCGGCTCGCGCTTTGAGATCGTCAGCGGCCCCCAGGGCAGCCCCTGCCCCGCCGGGCCCGCGCCCTTTGCGCCGCGCTTTGAGGCCGGCTCCCAAAACAACGCCGCCGGCGCCTACTCGCCCTTTCAGATGCGCATCGCCCGCGCCGACGGCGAACAGGACATCGCCCGCTTCAGCGCCGCCCTGCCCCCGGGCGTCCTCGGGCGCCTCGCCGGCGTGCCCTACTGCCCGGAGGCCGGCATCGCCCGCGCCGCCGCGCGCGGCGGCCCTCACGGCGGCGCCGAAGAGCTCGCCGACCCCAGCTGCCCCGCCGCTTCTGAGATCGGCACGACGATCGCCGGCGCCGGTGTCGGCTCCCAGCTCACCTACGTCCCCGGCTCCCTTTACCTGGCCGGCCCCTACAACGGCGCCCCGCTGTCGGTCGTCTCGATCACCCCGGCCCTGGCCGGCCCCTTCGACGCCGGCACCGTCCTCGTCAGGGAGGCGCTCACGATCGACCCCCTCAGCGCCGAGGTCAGGGTCGACGGCGCCGCCTCGGACCCGATCCCCCACATCCTCAAGGGCATCCCGCTGAACCTCAGGGAGCTGCGGGTAAACGTCGACCGCCCCCGCTTCACCCTCAACCCGACCTCCTGCCAAGAAGGGCGGGTCGCCGCCACCCTGTGGGGGGCGGGCACCGCGCTGGCCCCCGCGCCGGAGTCCCCGGTCGACCTCTTCAGCCGCTACCAGGCCGCCGGCTGCGCCTCGCTGGGCTTCAAGCCGCGCCTCGGGCTGCGCCTGCGCGGCAAGACCCGCCGCGGCGGCTTCCCCGCCCTGCGCGCGGTCTACTCCCCGCGCCCCGGCGACGCCAACCTGAGGCGCCTGGCATTGGCCTTCCCGCGCTCGGAGTTCATCGAACAGGGCCACTTCCGCACGATCTGCACCCGCGTGCAGTTCGCCGCCGGCCCCGGCCACGGCGCCCGCTGCCCCAAGGGCTCGGTCTACGGCCACGCCAAGGTCTGGACCCCGCTCCTGGACGAACCGCTCAAGGGCCCCGTCTACCTGCGCTCCTCCAACCACAACCTGCCCGACGCCGTGCTCGCCCTGCACGGCATCGTCGACCTCGAGGTCGCGATCCGCATCGACTCCGTCAAGGGCCGCCTGCGCACGATCGCCCCCGCCGCCCCCGACGCCCCCGTGAGCAGGGCGCTGGTGCAGATGCAGGGCGGCCAGAAGGGCCTGTTCGTCAACAGCACCGAGCTCTGCGCGGCCCGCCACCGCGCCCGGGTCGCGCTGAAGGGCCAAAACGCCCGCAAGCGAACCCTGCGCCCGCTGGTGCGGCCCACCTGCAAGCAGGCCAAGCGCAAGCGCCACCGGCGCCACCGGCGGGGCTGAGAACACAGCGGTACGGCAACTTAACTCAAATATCCTTGAGTTAAACCAGCCCCGGCGCTATCCCATGTCGAGCCCCCAAAGAGGGGGCGGCAATCGACCGAAGGGAGAGCGTCATGACTCGCAACCTGAAGGCCCTGGGCCTCGCCCTCGTGGCTGTCTTCGCGACGAGCGCGGTGGTCGCCTCGGCGGCGTCGGCACAGAACGGCGTGCTGACATCGGATGGGCCGGTGACACTGACAGGAGTCGCAACGCCAGAAGGGGGGTCCAACGTATTCACATCGGAAACTGGAACTGTGGAATGCCCTAACGCATTTGGTACCGGCCATAAGTACAACACTACACCGCACGAATTAATTCCAAGTGGCGAAAGCACATTCACAGGGAACGGCGCCGGTGGTCTATGCACGGGGCCGTTCGGGCTTCCCACGACACTCGATGAAAATGGGTGTGACGGAGTGGCCCACCTCGGTGAAACAGTAGGCGAAGACGAATATGCAGTGCTCAATACAGCTGTCTGTCCGCCAGGCAAACATCCTACGATTACAGTGTTCGCGAGCCAGGCGAAACATCTAGCGGGAGAACCGTTTTGTACTCAGACCCTCACAGAGAACAGCGAAGGCTACACCGGCCTGACGATTACCGACAACACAGACGGGACGCTGAGGGTTACGGGAACGATCAGCGGAATCGAAATCGACTCCGCAGGAACGTTCCCATGCCCCAACAAGACCGGCGTAATGGCAGAACAGGACGTGGACGTCACCATTTCGGGCGATAACGAAATCGGGGAACCTACAGAAATCGCTCTGTCTCACGAATAGGGGCATGACGAAAGGTGGCCCAGGCGGCCCGGCGGCCGCCTGGGCCGTATGGCGAAAAAAAGCTGTAGTATTAGATGCCTTGCCAGCGGGAGAAGGAGGAGGGTCTTGCGGTCTCAGTCGATTCTTGCGATCTTTGGCGTTACGGCCATCCTGGTGGCCGTGGCGGGGTGCGGAGACAGTGGCGACAGCGGTGCCAGCGGTGGCGGTGGCAGCGATGGTGGTGGCGGTGAATCCGCCGGTCTGACCAAGGCCCAGTTCGTCAAACAGGCGAACGAAGCGTGCAGCGAAGAAAGAGAAACGCTGCTGGAACAGACGGGCGCCTACTTCAAGAAGAACGAAAAGAAGAGCCTGCCGGAAGCGCGGTTGATGGCCAACCTGTTCCGGGACGTCTACGTCCCCGCGGTGGAATCGGAATTGACGAAGATCCGCGAACTGGAGCCGCCCGCGAGCGACAGGGCGGAAGTGGAAGCGATGCTCGACGCCGAGGAAGCGGCGATCGCGAAGGTCCGCGAATTGAAGAAGGCGGAATCGCCGGAAGAGTTCGGCCAGTTCTTCGCCCAGCCGGACAAGCAGCTGCGGGCCTACGGCCTCGATCAGTGCGCGAAAAGCGGGTAGCGCCGGCTCAGGAGGGCCCGGCGGCTCGAGCGGCGTCGAGCTGGCGCATGCGCGCCCGATCGACGAGGCAGTCGCCGAGCCCGTATTCGCGTGCGAGGGCGTTGTAGTCGGCGAAGAGGGCCACGACCTGGGCCGGCGTGGCGATCGGGGCGAGCCTCTGCTGACCTTGCTCGACGGCGTATTGCATGGTGCCGATGATCTCTTCGACGTCGTCGCCCTGGCCGTCGGGGACGGGGGAGTCGTGGATCTCGTCGAAGATGTGGAAGTCGATCCCGGCGAGCAGAGAGAGCTGCACGGCTTCGGCGAAACCGCGACGCTCGCTCAGCTTCGGATCCTGCCAGCTGCTGTACTTGGCGAAGTTGTCGACGATCGTGGGCCAGGCCTCGCGGCAGGTGCGATTGGTCTGCTTGACGAACTCAGCCTGGCCGATGTTTGCCGTGGTCACCTCGGTGTCGGCACGGACCGAGTAGGTCTCGCCGGTTGAGCCACCGCAGCCGGCGACGGCGATCGCCAGCAGCGCTACCGCCAGCGGCAGGGAAAGAGCCGGGCGTTTGCCCGGCTCTTTCGCTCGATCGGAGAAAAGCCTACGGATAGACCAGTTCCGAAGGCACGAGTTCGAGGTTGAAGTCCTCGACCGTGGAGTTGTAGCCGGCCGGCGATGGGAGCCCGGCCTGTTCGTTGACGAAACCGTTGAGGCTGATCGGGAGGAACCCGAACAGTTTCAGGACACAGCCGCTGGCGCCCGGCGCAGAAAACGCGTTGTCCACGTAGGTGCCGTTGTTGAGGTGGAATATTTCGAGTTCATCGAATTCGAATTCCGGTTCGACACCGGTGATCGGTTCGTTCGGCGGCGGCGGTTCCGTGGTGCCGGTCGTGAGGTTCAGCACGATCGGGTTGGAGTTGGAGCCGATGTAGCAGCTGCCTCCGATGATCCCGAGCGGGTTGGTCAGGTGAACCTTGATCGGGAGCGTCACCGTGTTGAAGTTGAAGTTGGTCGGCGTGCCGGCCAACTCGGTTTCAGCGTAGAGGGTCAGCGCATCGCTGCCGAAGAATTCCAGCAGCCAGGTCAGCCCGGTCAGTCCGACGACCCCGCCGGGGACCTTCTGTTTGACTTTGCTGAGCCCGCCGTTGGAGTTGTAGTCGAACCCTTCCAGTTCGGCGTTGAGCCCGCCGCTGATCGTCAACGGGTTTTCGATCGGCACGGTCTTGCTCCCCGTCTGCAGATACCCGCCGGTCACATCCGAGCGGATGCAGCCGGTGATTTCAGGGTTTTCTTCAGGGGTCGGGCAGCCGGCAAACTGCTCGTAGCCTTCGGCAGGTTCGGTGGCTGAGGCGACCGGCACGAGAAAGACCAGAGCCGCGATCGCCGCCGCGATGACGGTGAGCGACCTGGCAAGGGCACTTGACTGGGTCATATCAATCCTCCCACAAACATAGTAGTTTTTGATCTAACGAATAGATCAAACCAAACGCATCTTTGCCGATCCTGGCTGTCCCGTCAAGTGCGGGCGGATTCCGCCGCGGCTGCCGAAGGGGCCGGCCCCGGGAAGAGAGCGGCGCGCAGCGCCGCGATCAGCGCTCTGGCCAGCTTGCGATCGCCGCTCAGTTCCAGTGAGTCGGCGCTGCCGCTGAGCGCGGCGCCAAACCAGGCGCGCGACGGTCCGACCAGGCAGGCATCGGGCTTTCCGTCGGAGCGCGTCGTGCAGGCGCGCAGCTCCCCGCGCTCGATGTCGGCGGTCACGCCGGCGAGGCGAGTTTCGCCAGAGATGGAGAGATCGGCGACGAGCCGGCAGGTGCCCGAGGCGCTCTTTGGCAGCTCTAGCATGGGCAGCGTGAGGAGGAAGAACGTCTCCTGCTCCAGCTGGCCGAAGGGCGGGGTTTGATCGGGGCGGTGACGGCGCTCCCAGTCGGCGGCGGCGATGAGCGGCGCCACGCCGCGGCGCAACCACGGGTTGACGCCGTACGGGTTGCCCGGGCCATTCGCGGCCCGCGCCTCGACCAGGCCCGCGAGGCGCAACGCGCCGAGGCGGCGCTCGAGCGAGGGATAGCTGACCGACGAGATCACCTGGCTGAGTTCGGTCAGGGTTCGCGGGCGGACCGCGAGGACGCGCAGCACGGAAGTGGACCAGGCCTCGACAAGGGCTTTGACCGTCGTCTTGGCGGCGAGCTCGCCGAGCGGCATGTGGCCGATTGGAGATCCGTCGATCCAGGCTTCCAGCGCTTCGGCGACGAAGACCAGATCGTGCCCTGCTTCGGCAAGCTCATAGTCGAGCGCGCCGGGGAATGCACTGCGGCGGTGTTTCTCGATCGCCCTCAAATCGGCCAAGCGCTTCAGCTGGGCGCGGAGCGTCGTCTGAGCCGGAACTCCGGTTGTCCGGCGCAGCTCGGTCAGCCCCTTCGGCCCCTCGGCCAAGGACCGCAGCACCTCGGCGACCGCCGGTGTGGCGAGCAGGTTGAGGGTCTGCGCTCCCGCGCGCGCCCCGTTTCGACCCACGTTGACCGAGTTCCCAGTCAAGCAAAGCTATTATGGCATTAATCAATTTTGTCATTGGATTTAAAGATCTGGCAAATCCTTCCGGTGAGTCTGACGGCCTTGGCCGTCGCCACCACCTTCGCCGCCGGCTGCGGGGGTGGGGCGGTGGACGCCCCCGCGCCGGGCCGCTTCGATGTGGAGCGGGCATGGCGCCTGGTCGAACTGCAGGTGGCCACCGGTCAGCGCCCCGCCGGCTCGGCGCGGTTGCGCCGGCTGGCCTCGAGGCTCAGGAGACTGTTGCCGGGAGGGCGCTTCGAGCCGCTGCCCGGCGACCCCGGCCTGCGCAACGTGGTGGGCAGGCTCCCGGGCCGATCGCCGGCGATCGTGCTCGGCGCTCACTACGACACGCTGGCCTCGCCGCGTGGATTCCTCGGCGCGAACAACGGGGCGGCGGGAACCGCGGTCACGGTTGCCGCGGCGCAGGCCCTACGGCGGATGCCCGCCGGGGGCGACCCGCGGGAAGTTCGCTTCGTGCTCTTCGATGGAGAGGAGCCGCCGGCGGGCCTGCCCGAGGAAGGCGCGGACTTCTATCACGAAGGCCTGCGTGGCTCGCGTTCCTACGTTGCCGCCCATGGGGACGAAACGGCGGAAATGATCCTGCTCGACTACGTCGGCAACCGCGGATTGAGGTTGCCTCGCGAGGCAACCTCGGACGAAGGCCTTTGGGATCGACTGGTGACGGCAGCGAACGAGGCCGGGGTCGAACGGTACTTCTCGCGTGAGGCCGGCCCGGCGATCGAAGACGATCACACGCCGTTCTTGCGGGCGGGTATCCCCGCGGTCGACCTGATCGATTGGCGCTACCCCGGGCACAGCCTCGCCGATTCGATCGACAGGCTCTCGGCCGCAAGTCTCGAGGCCGTCGGGGAGGCGGTCGTGCGGCTGGTCAGCGAACTTCGGCGGGAATGACGCCGGCGTCGTCGTGGAACAGCCTCGAGTGAATCTGGCCGAGCAGCGCGTCGGCGAGTATGCGGTCGCCGCTCACGCGCAGATCGCCGCGCTCACCGTCGATGATCGTCGTGAACCAACCATCCACCGTGCCCGAGGCCCACGCGTCCGGTTTGCGCTGGGGGTAGATCTCCGCGAGGCCGACGACCTTGCCGCCTCGTACCTCGATCAAGCCCAGAGAGCGCTGACTCTTCCCTCGCGCCGTGGGGGGCCTGACCGCGATCTGGAGGAGACCCGAGAGCGAGGGGTCAAGCCCGAGCAGCGGAGCCGCCAAGGTCAGCGCCGATTCGATGTCCGCGCGTGCTACCGGAGTCGTGCCGGCCGCATCATTCCGATGTTCCCAGCGGGCGGCCGCGGCGAGCGGCGCGATTCCCTGCCGTAGCCAAGGCGTGACTGCGTAAGGCGTGCCGGCGCCGGTGCGGGGCTTCATCTCGACCTGTTCGGCGAGGCGCATGGTCTCCAGCCTGCGCTCGATCGTCGGATAGCTGACTGCGCTGAGGCGCTTGTCCAGCTCGGTCAGCGAGAGCGGGGCGTCGGACAACGGGCTGAGCATCCCTGCCAGCCAGCCGTCGACAAGGCCTTTGACGGCGGCCTTGCCGGGATCGCTGCCGAGCTCCAGCGGTTCGGCGGGCGCGGATTCGAGCCAGAGGCACAGGTGCGCGGCGACAGCGAGCAGTTCCCGTCCTGGCTCCGTCAAGGCGTATTCGAGCGCGCCAGGAAAGACATCCCGGCGCCGTCTGACGACCGCGCCGATGCCTTCCAGCGCTTTGAGATGACCGCGCAGCGTGCTCTGAGCAGGTGAGCCGGCGGCGCGGCGCAGGTCGAGCTGGCCCTTCGGGCCCTCGGCCAGCGCCTGCAGGATCAGGTAGTTCCTCGGCGCTCCGACCAGTGTGAGCGTCTGCGCTCCGGCCCGCATCGTCTCCCCGTTTTCGTTGCGGTGGTTACAAGCATTGTCATTAGTATGACAGTACTGAGTGTTAATTAAAAACACATCGCAGTACTTCGATAAGCCAAGCAGCGCAAGCGCTGAGGGCGCGCTCAGCTCGTCGTCGGCACGCCGAAGAGCGTCTCGTGCAGGCGATTGAGCAGGAGGGCGGCGAGGCGCTTGTCGCCACCGGTGCGCACGCGCTTGGCGTCGGGCTCGATCACGGTGTCGAGCCAGTCGCTGGCGCTGCCCGCCGCCCAGGCCTCGGCCCGCAGGTCGAGTCCCGGCTCGCAGGCGACGACGCGGCCGGCGTCGATCCGCGCCGTGACGCCCACCAGGTCCGGCGCCGCGTCGGGGACCGGCCTGCCCCGGTCCTCCTCGAGCCTGACGCCGAGTCGGCAGCTTCCCCTCAGGTCCTCGGGCAGCTCGAGCAGTGGCAGGACGAGGCGGAAGAACGCCTCGACGTCGAGCGCGTCGATCGGCGAAGTCGGGTTGTCTGGATCGCGGCGCTCGATCCGGGCGGCGGCGATCAGCGCCGCGATGCCCGCCCGCAGCCACTCGGTGGGGGCGTAGACGTCGACGCCGCCGTCGCCGGCGCGAACCTCGACCAGGCCGGCGTGGCTCATCGCCGATAGCGTGGCCGTCAGCGCCCGCCGGCCCAGGCCGTCGATCGCCCCCCGCAGTTCCTCGAAGGTGCCGGGCCCGCGGGCGAGCACGTGGACGACGCTCGACGACCATCCCTCGGCCAGGGCGTCCACCACCTCCTCGGCCTCGTCGCCGCCGAACTCGATCGGTCCGCCCGGGGCGCCCTGCAGCCAGCGCTCGACTACGAAGGCGACGAAGAGTCCGCCGCGGCCACGCGCCGTGATCTTGTAATGGCTGTGGGGGCCGGCCCACACCCGCCGCTCCGACACCGTGCGCAGGATGCCGCGTTTGACCGGATGGGCGGCCATCCTCAGCACATGCGCGCCCGCGCGCATGCTTTCGTCGTTCCCGCCGCTCCCGCTTCTCCACACAGCGGTGGCAATTGTGTCATGCGGGAGCGCTGTTTGGGAATTACCGGGGGTTTCCGTTGCACGAGGCGCTTGCCTTCCTCGGAGTCGATCAGCGCCACGAATTCTGGCGCGCAGCCACTCGGTAGCGCGTTCGCTACTTCTTCATCCGCTTCTTCGGGAACTTGCCCCCAGGGCCGTACTTGACCCCGGTCCCACCGCGGGCTTCGCCGATCTTCTCGAGGACTTCTCGATCGCGCAGATCGGCCAGCATGTTGCGGGCCGCATACACGTTGAAAGCGGTACGAAGGGAAGGGCTTGCGGACCGACCTGCGGGTCGTAGGAGCGACAGACAGATGAGAACGTCGACATCGCGGCCCAGATCTGGCGGGAGGTCCCTGACGACGTTGGATGACTGATGCTGCGTCACGGATGCACAGCGCATCAGTCAGCGATCAATGCCCTTCTCGTCGCAGGCGATTACCCGGGTCGCCGGTGACGAAGGTCTCGGGGTCCTCAGTGCCGCAGCCGCCGGTCTTCGGCTACTGTACAAAATAGTAAGCTATACAGTAGACTCTGCGCACAGTGGCCTTCTTCAATCGCACGGACGAGCTCGCCGCGCTGCAGGAGCGGCTCGACTCGCCTCGGGCCGAGTATTTCGTCCTCTACGGCAGGCGCCGGGTCGGCAAGAGCGAGCTGCTGCTGCATTTCGGCGGGCGCTGCCGGCAGCTCTATTTCGAGGCGACCGCCGGCAGCGCCCGCGACCAGCTCGACGATCTCTCGGCCGAGCTCGCCGCTTTCAGCGGCCGCCCGATCCACGCCGAGCAACCGCTGGCGAGCTGGCGCGCGGCCTTCGCCACCTTCGGCGAACTGCTCGCCGCAGGCCAGACGATGATCGTCCTCGACGAGTTCCAGTTCATCGCCCGCCAGGAGCCCGAGATCGGCTCGCTGCTCAACCGCTTCGTGCGCGAGCACGCCGACAACCCCGACCTGCTGCTCTGCGTCTCCGGCTCGGACGTCAGCTTCTTCGAGAAGCAGGTCGTCGGCTACGGCGCGACCGCCTACGGCCGCCGCACCGCCTCGCTGAAGCTGCGCCCCTTCCCGTGGCGGCAGCTCGGGGCGTTCGCGCCCGACTGGGGCATCGAGGAGCGGATCCGGGCCTGGGCGGTGCTCGGCGGCGTGCCCTACTACCTGAAGGAGATCGATTCGTCCCGGCCGCTGCAGGAGACGATTCTGCGCGCTGTCCTGTACCCGGACGGCCTGCTGCGGGACGAGCCCCGCTTCCTGCTCTCCCAGGAGAGCCGGCTGCGCGACGTCGACACCTATATGTCCTGCCTGCGGGCGATCGCGACCGGCGTCACGCGGCTGAACGAGATCGCGCAGCGGATCGGCAGGAGCCGCTCGGAGGAGGCGCGCCCGTTCCTGCAGACGCTGGAGGAGATGGGCCTGGTCGAGCGCCGCCACCCGGTGGCGGGGCCGACCCGGGGGCGGGTGAGCTACGCGGTGGCCGACCCGTTCCTGCGCTTCTGGTTCCGCTTCGTCGCCCCGCGGGAGAGCCGCCTGCACAGCCGCGAGCAGGCGCGTCTCCATCTCGAGCAGGTGGTCGCTCCGCAGCTCGACAAGTTCGTCTCCGAGGACGCCTTCGAGCGGATCTGCCAGGAGTGGCTGCGCGAGCGGCTCGACGACGCGGTCGAGGCCGGCCGCTGGTGGGGGCCGATTCGCGGGCGCGAGGAGGGGAAGCTGCGCAGCCGCGCCTACGAGGCCGACGCCGTGGCGGTCGGCGCGAACGGCGAGATCCTCGCCCTCGGGTCCTGCAAGTGGCCGACCGGCGACGGCCATGAGCACAGCGCCGCGGAGCTCGACAAGCTCGAGCGGATCCGCGCCGAGCTGGACGCGCCCGAGGCCCACCTCTTCTTCTTCGACCGGTCGCGCTTCTCCCCCCGGCTGCGAGAGCTGGCGGCGAAGCGCGACGACGTCGAGCTGGTGCTGCCGAGCGAGCTGGCGTAGCGGCGCAAAGGGTAGATCGTCGGTGTTTCTGTGATACCGTGAGTCTGTGAAAAATCTCACCGTCTCCATCCCCGACGACGTCTACCGGCTTGCCAGGGTCCGCGCCGCGGAAAGCGACACCTCGGTCAGCTCTCTCGTCGCCGACCATCTGCGTTCGCTCGGGGGGCGGGACGCGGAGTTCGCCCGGCTCGAGGCTCGTCAGCGAGCGGCGCAGGAGCGGATCGCTCGCTTCCGGGCGGGCGATCGTCTCTCCCGCGACGAGCTTCATGAGCGCACGCTTCGCTGACACCAGCGTCCTGCTCTACGCGATCTCGCGAGCGCCGGATGAGACGGCCAAGGCCGCGCGCGCGAATGCCCTGCTCGCGGCGCGCGACCTGGCGCTCTCGGTTCAGGTTCTGCAGGAGTTCTACGTGCAGGCGACGCGGGAGAGCCGCCCGGACCCGCTCCCGCATGAGGACGCGCTCGAGCTGGTCGCGTCGTTTCGCCGCTTTCCCGTGCTGCCGGCCACCGCGGACCTCGCTGAGGCCGCGATGGCGGCGCGGGCGCGCTTCCGGATCTCCTACTGGGACGCGGCGATCCTCGAGGCGGCCCGCTCGCTTGGCTGCGAGGTCGTCCTCTCCGAGGACCTCGGCGACGGCCAGGACTACGACGGCGTGCGGGTCGAAAACCCGTTTCGCTGACGCCCGGCCTCGTCGCCGGCAGATCGCGTATAACGCGCTAACTTATCTCCTGCTAAGTTATTGCCATGCAGCAACAGTTTGTCAACCGAGGCGAAGAGCTCGACATGCTCGAGCGCCGCTGGGCGGGCGGCGAGGCGCAGATCTTCCTGCTCTGGGGCCGGCGGCGAGTCGGCAAGACGGAGCTGCTGACCGAGTTCGGCCGGGGCAAGAGGGCGCTCTTCTTCGAGGCCACCAGCGGTACGCGCGCCGACCATCTGGGCGATTTCTCCGAGCGTCTGGCCGAGGCGACCGGCGGCAGCGCCGGGCTGGTCGCGCCCGACTGGCGCGCGGCGCTGGACGCGGTGGCCGACTGGGCGGAGGCGGAGGGTCCGGCGCTGCTGGTCCTCGACGAGTTCCAGCACATCGCCCGCGAGAGCCCGGACATCGGGTCGACGATCAATGTCTGGTGGCGGGAGCGCGCGGCGTCCGCGCCGCTGTTCGTCGTTCTCGCCGGCAGCGAGGTCGGCTTCTTCGAGCGCGAGGTCGTCAGCTACTCCGCGAGCACCTACGGCCGCCGCGCCGGCCAGCTGCGCCTGGAGCCGTTCAGGCCGCGCGACGTAGGGCTGTTCCTGCCCGAGTGGCAGGCTGAGGACCGGGTCCGCGCCTACGGCGTCTTCGGCAACATGCCGTACTACCTGGCGCACGTGCGCGAGGACGCCGGCCTCGCCGAGAACGTCCTCGACCTGATCCTCAGGCGGGACGGGCTGCTGCACGAAGAGGCCCGCCTGCTGCTCGACGTCGAGCTGCCGGACGCGAACTCCTATTTCTCCGTGCTGCGGGCGATCGCCGCCGGGCAGACCCGCGTCAGCCAGATCGACAGCCGCACCGGGATCGGCGACACGTCGCGGGTCAGCCAGATGCTCGACCAGCTGCAACGGCTGTGGCTGGTGCGCAAGGAGCTGCCGGTGACGGTGCGCAACCCCGAGCGCTCGCGGCAGAGCTTCTACCGGCTCACCGATCCCTACCTGCGCTTCTGGTTTCGCTTCGTCCTGCCCGCGCAGGGGCGCCTGACGAACGCCGAAGGCGCCCAGCGGCATCTGGACGACCACGTGCTGCCACGGCTCGACGAGTTCGTCGCCGCGCCCGCGTTCGAGGAGGTCTGCCAGGAATGGCTGCGGCGGGAGGTCGACGCGGCCGCCGTCGGGTGGTGGTGGGGGAAGGTCCGTGAGCTGCGGGAGGCGGGGCTGCGCGACACCGACCGGGAGCTCGATGCCGTGGCGGTCGACAGCGACGGCGCGCCGATCGCGATCGGCGCCTGCAAGTGGACGGAAGGGGCGATGCCCGCGTCGGAGCTGACGAAGCTCCGGGCTCTGGCGGAGCACCTGCGCCCGGAGGATCCACCCGCGCTCTACCTCTTCTCGCGCTCAGGGTTCGACTCGGGCTTACAGGAGGCCGCTGACGCCGATCCCGGGCTCAACCTGGTCGGCGTCGAGCAGCTGTTCTAATCGGCTGCTAATCGGAGAACAGCAGCTCGTGCAGGCCCTCGACGAACCCCCAGCAGCGCGGTGGCGCCGAGCGGGCCGATCGAGCGGCGCAGCCGTCGGCCATCTCCACGGCGGAGAACCAGTCCCTGCCTTTGCTGATTCCGCTCCCGCTCGGCGGGATCGGATCAGTCGCAAGGCCCGGCGTCTACGGCTTTCGCCTCGGCCTGTCGATCTATGGCCTTTCGCTCTCCGTTCAGCTACTATCCAAGCTATGAAACGTCTTGTCGCGTCCGAAATGCGAGTGACCGTGGTCACCGGGATCGTTGCCGGTTTGGCGATCGCATTTACCCGCCCCGGCCCGGATGGCGCTTTTCTGATTGCCGCCGTTGTCGCAGCGATAGGCCTGTTTTTCATCTTTGGCCCCGATTGGCGCGAGTCCCGGCGCGAGAGGCGCCGACGCCGCGAGCGGTAGTTCTACGCCTGCGCCCTGGGACCGCCTCGAGATCGCCGCAGCCAGCGCCAGGAGGCGGCTGGCGATGCGAGCCCGCAGGCCGCGAAGAGTGCGGGCGCACCACGGTCGCGCCGAGAGCGGCAGCGTCGCGCCGCCGAGGCTGCTGGCCCCGGCCCGCTTCACCGTCTCGCGCGAGCGGGCGCACTCGACTGGGGTGGAGTCGACGAGCAGCAGATCATCGTGCCAGCCGGGGCTCTGGGAGGCGAAGGCCGCGATCATCGCCTCGATCGTCTCGGCCAGCCGGTCGCGGCGCTTGTGGAAGCCCGAGCGCTTGGTCAGGGCAGGGAATAGGTGCCCCAACCGCTTGGGCGCCACCTGGGCAAAGCGGGCATCTGAATTGATGCCCATGATCGCCTGGGCGACGCAGGGGGTGACGACCTCCGCATCGGTCAGGCTTCTGCGGGCGTTTCCTGGCCTCTCGGGCAGGAGATCGTCAGCGGTGCAGAACACAGAGATGAGCAGCAGGTCGAGGTCGGCGAGCATCGAGGCCCCCTTCGGGTCGGCGGTGATTACTGAGCACCGCCGACTTCGACCCTGCTGCCTACCTCCCCTTGGTACCGCTTGGGGCCAAGCTCCCCACGCCGAGTGGTCACTTGACCCCCGCATACGGGGGCAAATCGACCAGTCAGCATCGCGCCGCCCCCACGGACTGCTCACTCAGAGCTGGGAACGGACTGGCACGGCGGTCGCCGTGGAACTACTCATCTACTCGGCGAACAGCAGCTCGTGCAGGCCCTCGACGATGCCGCCGAGCGCCTCGAGGTTGCCGCCGGTCGAGAGCTGAGACTTCGAGGGGTCGATCAGGGTCTCGATCCAGGCGAGCGGGGGGCCGCTGGCGAAGGTCGGGCTGTTGATCGTCAGGTCGGAGCTGACAGAGGTGATCTCTCCCTGCTCGATCAGGGCGAGGACGCCGCCCTGGCCGGCGCGGCGGTCGGGCATCGTCACGATCAGGCGGCATTGGTGGGAGAGCTCGGGGTCGAGCCCGCCGATCAGCGGCAGCGTGAGGCGGAACGCCGCCTCGACGTCATAGCGGTCGATCGGCCTGGCGCCCTCGGGCCGCTCCTCGATTTCCAGCAGCGCCGTGGCGCCGAGCGGGCCGATCGAGCGGCGCAGCCACTCGGTCGGGACGAAGCGCGGATCGCCGCCCGGCTCCGGCAGCAGCTCGACCAGGTCCGTGTCCTGCATCTCGCGCAGCGCCGCGGCCGCGGGCTCGAGTCGCGGCGCCCCGATCGCCGCGGCGATGTCGCCGACGGTGACCGGCCCGGCGGCGAGAGCATGGATCGCGGTCGAGTCCCAGCCGTCGACCAGCGCCGTCAGCACCGGGCTCGCTTCGTGGCTGGGCGCGAGCGGCCCCTCGGGGCATTCGGCGAGCCAGCGCTCGAGCTGCGCCGCGGCGAAGCGCCGCTTCTCGCTGCCGCCGCTCGATCCCGCGAGTTCGGGCAGCACGAGCGTCCCGGCTCGCGCCCCCGTCTCACCGTGCATTGCCTGTCCCGCAGGCACGCGCCCATTATGTCACTTATAGGCGCTCATTGGGAATCGGCGCGGTCACCCGAACAGGCGCGCGTGCAGTGCCTGGAGGAGGGCCGCCAGATGGATGGGACTTGATTATTGAAGGAAGGATGCTTAGTGTCGGAATCGCGGTTGATTCCGATAAAAGACCCTGAGGGGACCGAATGGCTCTAGATGTCCACCTCGGCGGCGAGAAGGTCGCGTCGCTGGGGCGTCTCGACGGAGGGGGCACGCTGGCCTACGACAGCGACGCGGTCGAGCGACTGGGGGAGGAGCGGGCGCGGTTGAGCTTCTCGCTGCCGCCGCGGGAGGAGCCCTACGGTCCCGCGGACACGCGGCCCTACCTCGAGGGACTGCTGCCGCGGGGCGCCCGGCGGCGCAAGTTCGCCCACGAGCTGGGCGTCGACCCAGAGGACACCTACGGACTGCTCGCGGAGCTGGGACGCGACTGCGCCGGCGCGGTCGTGTTCCTGCCGGAGGGCGAGGCGCCGATGCCGCGCGCCGCGGACGAGCTCGCCTGGCTCGACGAGGAAGAGCTCACCGAGGCGCTCGCGGCGCCGCCGGAGCGGCTCTTCGAGGTCGCCGAGCCGCGGCGGATGCGCTTCGCGCTGCCCGGCGAGCGCCACAAGCTGGCGCTCGTGCGCGACGAGCGGGGCGGGGCCTGGGCCTGGCCGGAGCCCGGCGCGCCGAGCACCCATGTGGTGATCCCCGAGGCGGGCCACCCCGAATACGCGCTCAACGAGGCGGTCTGCCTCGCGGCGCTGCAGGCGCTGGGCCTGCTCGTCGCCGTCCCGCAGACCGAGATCGTCGGCGGGCATCGCTGCCTCGTCGCGCCGCGCTTCGATCGCTGGCGTGGCGAGGCCGGCGTCGAGCGCCTGCACTGCGAGACCTTCGAGCAGGCGATGGGGATCGCACCCGAAGACGAGCTCTCGACGATGACCGGCCTGATCCGCTGTCGCGAACTGCTGCACTTCATCGACGAGGACGAGTTCGCCAGATCGTTCTTCGCGGTCGGCTTCTGCGCCTGGGCGCTCGGCGACAAGGACCAGCGCTTCGGCGACCGGATCTCGGTCATGTACCGCGAGAGCGGGCCGATGCCCGGCCTCTTCCACGGCATCGCCTCGACCGAGATCTACGAGGCGCGGGGCGAGAAGGTCACCCTGTTCGAGCTGGCGGAACGCTGCTCGGCCATCGTCGGGACGGGCAAGATGGCGATCGGCATGATGCTGACGCCCAAGCAGTCGATCGAGCCCGCCGTCGAACTCCTCTTCGAGCTCGAGCGGCTGCTCGGCGACATCTCCCGCCAGGCGACCGAGGAAGGCTGGCATGAGCCGGTGGTCGACGAGATCCACGATTGCGTCGCCCGCCGCCTCCAGTATCTGCGCGAAGAGGCACGCGGATAAGCGACGCGCGACGACGACGTCGAGCCGGTGTCGGCGAGCGATCTGGCGTAGCCGGTTGGCGCTATTTGCGCAAAGGCAAGGTCAGTCCGACAGCACGCCGCGGATTCCCTGGCGCAGGCCGAGGATCGCGTCGTCGGCCGGCGACAGGCCCGCTTTCTCGCGGCGCAGCAGGCCCAGCCGGAGGATCGCGTTGAGGTCTCGGGTCAGCGTCTTGTCCGTCTTGGTCGCATAGTCGCGGGCGAGCTCGGGGGTGAGCGTCGCCAGGTCGCCGCGCGGCACCGGCGCGCCGCGCCGCCAGGTCTCCCTGGAGACCGCCAGGACCAGGCGCAGGCGGCGCTGGTCGCTCTGGCCGCGCAGCTCGCCGAAGCGCTGGTAGACGTGCTGCTCCCAGCGGTCCTCGAATTGCTGGCGCCAGATCAGATCGAGCTGCTCGCGCAGCTGGTCGACGAAGCCGCGGATCGCGTAGGCGATGAAGTCGTTCTCGCTGCCGTGCCTGCTCGCCGCGTCGAGCTGGCGGTAGTACTCGGTCCTGGTTTGGTTGTAGTGGTTGGAGAGCAGCTGGCAGGTGGCGAGCGGGAAGCCGGCGCCCAGCAGGATCTGCAGCTCGAGCAGGCGCGCGGTGCGCCCGTTGCCGTCGCCGAAGGGGTGGATCCAGGCCAGGTAGAGGTGCGCCGCCACCGCCTTCACGATCGCCAGCGGCGCCGCCAACTCCGGCGCCTCCGGCGGCGGCTCGAAGTCGTCGCCGTTCAACCACTCGCAGAGTCGCTCGACGAGGTATCCGCAATCGGCGGCGGGAGCGGCCCGGTACCGGCCGACGACCACAGAGTGCCGGCGAAGCTCGCCCGGGACCACGCCCTCCTCCAGCTCCAGGCCGCTGAGGATCGCCTCGTTGTAGCGCATCAGCCGTTCGGCGGAGAAGGGGAGCAGGGGGTCGGCGGAGAGCTCGTCCTTCGCCTCGTTGTAGGCGGCGATCACGTTCTCGATCTCTCGCGCCAGGTACTCGCGGGAGGGGGGGAGGGAGAGCGTCCCGTCAAGCACCGCGCGCGCCTCGTCCTCGGACAGGGTGTTGCCCTCGATCGCGGTGGTGGCGAGAAAGCCCTTCGCCAGGTACACCTGCATCAGCTCCGCGCTCGCCTGCGGAGAGAGGAGGGCGCCTCCGATGTGCTCGGACTTCGACTTCGCCTCGCCGAGCAGCGCCCAGGTCCCCGCTGCCGTCTCGCGCAAATCGAGGCGAAAATCGATGAAGGGATGGCTCTCCTCGTAGGCTCTTCCAGGCACGGGAGAGGATTTTATCAGCTTAAATGTCCCCTATATATGTCCCAAGCTATGTCCCAACCTCCGAGACGGTCACCCGAACAGGCGCTGGTGCAGCGCCTGGAGGAGGGCGGCGGCGAGCTCGGTGTCGCCGCCGGCGTGGAGCTTCTCGGCGCTCGGGTCGATCACGGTTTCGCACCAGCCGAGCGGGTCGCCGGTGACCCAGGTCTCGGGCTCCTCGTCGAGCAGGGCGGAGGAGGCGAGGACGACGCCGCGGTCGACCTGCACGGTGGCGCCCGCGATCAGCGGCTCGCCGCCGGGGATCTGCGCGCCGAGCCGGACGGTTCCGCGCATCCAGGGCGGCAGCTGGATCAGCGGCAGCGCCATCTGGAAGGCGGCCTCGACGTCGAAGACGTCGGGAGGCGACGTCGGCTCGGCGTCGTGGCGGCGCTCGTAGAGGACGGCGGCGACGAGCGGGGCGATCGCCGCGCGGCCCCACTCGCTCAGCCCGTAGCGGACCTCGCCGCCGCGCGTGCCCGCCGCCGCCATGCCGCTGCGCACCATCCGCTCGACGTGCGTGCGCGCGCCCTCGCGGTCGAGCAGCGCCACGGCGCGGTCGAGCTCGTCGAGGCTCAGCGGCTCGGGCGCGATCGCGTGGACGATCGTCCCCGACCAGCCGCAGAGCAGCGGCCCGAGCGCGTCTCGCACGAGCGCGTCGCGTCGCGGCCGCCCGCCGGGCCGTTCGTCGAGCCAGCGCTGCAGCGCCTGGTGGACGCGGAACAGGTCTTCGCCCAGCGGCGTGACCTGGAACTTCTGCTCCGCGCCGGCGGGCTCGGCCTGCTCGAACTCGTCCCCGTCGAACCCGTCCTCGTCGAGCCCGTCCTCGAGCCCGGCCCGCTCGCGCTGCTCGAACTCCGCTTCGAACTCGGCCCGCTCGCGCTCTTCCTCCTGCTCGAGCTCCTCCGGCTCCGGCAGCGAGCCGGGCGGCGGGGAAGGAAGGCCGGGGATGCCCTCGATGACCGCCTCCCTCAGCCCTCTGTAATCGAGCCCGGCGGCGAGACTGAGCAGCACTCGTGTCCCCGCGCGAGGCTCGATCGACTCTTCGGTGGCACCCCCGGCCACACAGCAACTATGTCACATTTCTGGTTCCAATTAGGAAACTATGAGGAACTGACGGACGCTTGAGAGCCCAGCACCGTGCTAGCTGTGACGGCAGATAGCCTAAACGACGGCAATGTGGGGTTGACATGGGCTCGGACGCCGCGAAGTTCACTCTCAGGTTCCGCAACCGGCAGACGCACGAGCTGCTCGGGCTCGTCGCCGATCAGCTCGGGATGTCGAAGAACCGGCTTGCCGAGCAGATGCTGGAGCGGGAGCTCGACGCGGCGGCGCGGCTGGTCGAGCGCGACTCGACAGCACTCTGCGCGCCTACCGGCGCGAGGAGCGCCTGGCCGAGGACGTCGCCGCCTTCGCCCAGATGCTGCGCGCGCACCTCTGAGTCGCCACTCGCGAGGAGAGAGCGGGTTCTCATAGAATTGGCTATCTGATTTAGGCTGAGCCGCTATATTGAGCCTGGTGACCTCGACGTCCAAACGCAAGACCTCCTTCGAGATCGACCCGGCGAAGGTCGATGCGGCCAAGCAGGCGCTCGGCACCAAGACGCTGACCGACACGGTCGACGCGGCGCTGGCGGAGGTCGTCGCCGTGCGTCAGCGCAAGACCCTGCTGGACCTGCTCTTCAGGCCGGGAGCGCTCGAGCTGGACGATCCCGAGGTCACCTCGGGCGCCTGGCGCTGAGCCGTGCCGGCCTTCCTCGGCGACAAGAGCGCGCTGACGAGGCGCGATACCCGGCCCGAGGTGCGCGAAGCGCTGGAACCCCTGCTGCTCGCCGGCGAGGTCGCCACCTGCGGCATCGTCGAGCTCGAGCTGCTCTACAGCGCCACCAGCCGCGCGACCTATCGCGCGCTCTCGGAGGCGTTGCGCGGCATGCCGCGCGTGCCGGTCGACGAGGGCTGCGTCAGGCGGGCGCTCGAGGTCCAGGCGATGCTCGCCGAGCGCTCGCAGCACCGGGCCGTGCCCCTGCCCGATCTGCTGGTCGCCGCCTGCGCCGAGCGCGCCGAGCTCGAGGTGCTCCACTACGACGCTGACTTCGAGCGCATCGGCGAGCTCACGGGGCAGGCAGTCCGCTGGGTGGTCCCCCGCGGCAGCGTCGCCTGAGCGAGGGCCGCACTCCCGCTCAGCCGGTCCGCACGCCGAAGAGCGCCCTGTGCAGGTGGGTCAGCACGGCGCCGGTCAGCCATTTGTCGCCGCCGGTGTGGACCAGCTTGGCGTCGGGCTCGATCACGGTGTCGAGCCACTCGGCGGCGGTGCCGATGGCCGTGGCGTCGGCGCGCTCCTCGATGCCCGGGCGGCAGGAGACGATCGCGCCCCGGTCGATCTCGGCGGTGACGCCGGTCAGCCCCGGGCGGCCCTCGGCGGAGAGGTTGACGGCGAGCCGGCAGCTGCCGGAGAGCTCTTCGGGCAGCTCGAGCAGCGGCAGCGCGAGGTGGAAGGCCGCCTCGACGTCGAGCGCCTCGATCGGCGCGGCGCCGTCGAATTCGCGCTGGCGCTCGACGCGGGCCGCGGCGACGAGCGGCGCGAGGCCGGCGCGCAGCCAGTCGGTGACGGCATAGGCGGGGTCCTCGCCGGCCGGATCCTCGCCCGCCTCGGCCAGGCCGCTGCGCTCGAGCGCCTCCAGGTGGCGGCGCAGGGCCCGGTGGCCGAGGCCGTCGATCTCGCGGGCCAGGTCGTCGGCGCCGCGAGGCCCGGGCGCGAGCGCGTGCACGATCGTCGTCTCCCAGCCCTCGGCCAGGGCGGCGACGGCACGCCGGCCGGCGCCGCTCTCGAGCTCGAGCGGCCCGTCCGGCGCCTCGTACAGCCACTGGGCGACGGCCTGGACCGCCGAGACCCCTTCCCGTCCCCAGATCGCGTCCATCACGCTCTTGCCGAGCGCCCCCTCGCCGAGCATGTCGAGCATCGGCAGCCGCCCCTTCCTCACCGGCTGGGCCGGCATCGAGTGCAGGAGCTCGTGGTTGGCCGGGTCGGTCGCCATCCTCAGGGCCAGCGCCCCCGCTCGCGTGCCTTCGCCGCCCGCCCGCAGGTCAGCCACGCGAATCACCGAACAGCCGCTCGTGCAGAGCCTCGATCAACGCCCCGGCGAGCTCGGCGTCGCCGCCCGCGGCGAGCTTCGCCGTCGCCGGGTCGACGACCGTTTCGCACCAGTCGAGCGGCGTGCCGGTGGCCCAGGTCTCGGGATCCTCCTCGAGCAGCGGGGAGGCGGAGAGGACCCGGCCGCGGTCGACCCGCGCCGTCGCTCCCGCCATCAGCGGCTCGCCGCCCGGGATCTGGACGCCGAGCCGGGCGTTGCCGCGCAGCCGCGGCGGCAGCTCGAGCAGCGGCAGCGCCATCTGGAAGCTGGCCTCGACGTCGAAGACGTCCGGCGGCAGCACGTCGTCCTCCGGGTAGTGGCACTCGAAGCGCACCGCGGCGACGATCGGGGCGATGCCCTCGCGGCCCCAGTCGGTGAGCGCGAAGCGCGGCTCGCCGTCGGCGGCGGCGCCGGGCAGCTCGGCCGCCTGGCCCGAGCGCAGCAGCATGTCGAGGTGCGTGGCGACGCCGTCGCTGTCGATGATCCCCACCTCGTGGTCGAGCTCGGGGAAGGTGAGCGGCTCCGCCGCGAGCGCGTGGGTGACCGTCGCCGACCAGCCGCAGACCAGCGGCGCCAGCGCCTTGGCGCCCCGCAGTCCGAGTTCGAGCGGGCCCTCGGGACATTTGCGCAGCCAGCGTTCGATCGTCGCGGCGACGAAGAGGAACTCGTCCCCCTTGGAGGTCGTGCGCATCGCGCCGCGCGCGCCGTCGTCCTCCTCGCCGAGCTCGTCCCCGTACTCCTCGTCCTCGTCCCGCTCCTCCTCCTCGGCGAGCTCGCGCTCATACGCCTCGACTTCGTCCGCGTCGGGAACCGGCGGCATCTCGCCGGTGAGCGCTCCCTCGAGCAGCTCCAGCAGCCGCTCGCGCTCGAACGAGCCGGCGACGAAGAGCAGCGTCAGCGCTCCGGCGCGCGCCCTGAACCGACCTACGGCTGCCTCTCCCGCAACCACGTGACGATTGTGGCACGTTAAGAGTTTGTCTGGGTATTGGCCGGAGTCTCGGAAGCCGGCGCTGGGCGCGTTCGTGCGTGCCGGGCTCAAGCCGGAGCCCGCATCTGTCGAATCCGTAAGCGAACGTATGAGACCGGATGTCCGATGAGAGAGGCCCTCAACAGCAACCCGCTGGTGCAGCTCGGCGTGGTCGGCGTGCTCCTGGTCGTCGTCGCGATCTTCCTCATGTCCTCGGGTGGCGGCGGCGAAGAAGAATCCTCCGGCGGGGGCGAGGCGACGACCGAAGCGACCGTCCAGGTCGCCGGCAGCGAAGCGAGCGGGACGGCCACCGGCGCGACGCCGGGGGAAGCGGTCGAAGGCGCGGTCGAAGCGGCGACCGAAGGCGCCGGCGCAGGGTCGCTCGGCGCGGCGCTCTCCGGGGCGCTGCCGGGCGCCGCCGCGGCACCGCCGCTTCCGCGTCCGGTCCTGCGCGCCTGGAGGGCGAACCGGACGCTGGTCCTGCTCTTCGTCCGCGACGGCGGCATCGACGACCGCCTGGTCAAGAGCGCGACCAAGGGCCTCGCGGGCTTCCGCGACGCCGCGGTCTTCATCGTCCCCGCGAAGCGGATCGCCCGCTACGCGGCGATCACCGAGGGGGTCGGCGTCGACCGCGTGCCGGCGCTGGTCGTCGTCACCCCGAAGCACCTGAAGAAGACGGTGCCCACCGCCTCGGTCAGCTACGGCTTCCAGAACTCGGAGAGCGTCGCCCAGGCCGTGATCGACGCCGGCTACCGGGGCCCCACCGTCGACTACCACCCGTAGGCGCGCCGTGGACTCGCGGGAGTTTCCCAACCACCTGCGGCCGGTCCCCGACTCCGGCGACTCGACCGCGCCCGCGCTCGATCCCGAGGCCGGCGGCACGCCGGGCCTGACCCCGCCGCGCCAGCGCGGCCGCTCCAGCGGCTTCGTCACCGACGTGCTCGTCGACCTCGGCTACGTCGGCGACGACGCCGCCCGCCAGGCGATCGAGGCGGCGCGGACGGCCGGGCGCCCGCCGGAGCGGCTGCTGATCGAGCAGGGCCAGATCACCGCCGACCAGCTCTCGCGCGCGGTCGCCGAGCGCTACGGGCTCGACCACGTCGACCTCTCCGCCTACCAGGTCGACATGGCGGCCGCCAACCTGATCTCGGTCAACACGGCGCGCCGCTACCGCGCCCTGCCGGTCGGCTTCGCCGACAAGGAGACGCTGCTGGTGGCGATGGCCGACCCGACCAACGTGCTCGCGGTCGACGACATCCAGATCGCGACGGCGCTCGACTGCCGCGTCGCGGTCGCCGCCGAGGAGGACATCGAGGCGCTGATCGGCCGCCTCAACACGCTGCAGAGCGCCGTCAGCGAGGCGGTCACCGAGGGCGAGGCCGCGGCCGAGGAGGAGACCGAGCTGGCCGAGGTCGCCGACATGGAGGTCAGCGCCGAAGACGCGCCGGTGATCAAGCTCGTCTACAGCATCCTCGGCCAGGCGGTGGGGGAGGGGGCCTCCGACGTGCACTTCGAGCCCGGCGAGGGGGAGATGCGGGTGCGCTTCCGCGTCGACGGCGTGCTGCGCGAGGCGGCGCACGTGCCGAAGCGCATGGTCAGCGCGGTGATCTCGCGGGTGAAGATCATGAGCGACCTCAACATCGCCGAGAAGCGGGTGCCGCAGGACGGCCGCGTCAGCGTCACGGTCGAGGAGCGCCGCGTCGACCTGCGCGTGACCACGCTGCCGACCCAGCGCGGCGAGGGGGCGACGATCCGCATCCTCGACAAGGAGAACGCGCAGCGCTCGCTCGACGACCTCGGCATGGACGGCAGCGCCCGCGAGCGCTTCGAGGGCGCCTTCGGCCAGGCCTACGGCGCGGTACTCGTCACCGGCCCGACCGGCTCCGGCAAGTCGACGACGCTCTACGCGGCGCTGGGCGAGCTCAACGCGGTCGAGAAGAACATCATCACGATCGAGGACCCGGTCGAGTACCGGCTCGAAGGGATCAACCAGATCAACGTCAACCGCAAGGCGGGGCTCGACTTCGCCACCGGGCTGCGCTCGATCCTGCGCGCCGACCCCGACATCGTGATGGTCGGTGAGATCCGCGACGGCGAGACCGCGCGGATCGCGGTCGAGGCGGCGCTGACCGGCCACATGATGTTGACCACGCTGCACACCAACGACGCCCCGGGCGCGGTGACGCGGCTGACCAAGATGGGGATCGAGTCCTTCCTGATCGCCTCGGCGGTCGACTGCGTCGTCGCCCAGCGGCTGGCGCGCAAGCTCTGCACGCACTGCAAGCGGCGCACGATCGTGCCGCCGCAGGCGCTCGCCGAGGCCGACATCCGCGTCGGCGGCGACCTCGAGGCCTACGAGCCGGTCGGCTGCTCGCGCTGCAACCAGAGCGGCTACCGCGGCCGCGTCGGGATCTTCTCGGTGATGAAGATGAGCGAGCGGATCAAGGAGATGGCGGTCTCGGGCGAGTCGGAGGCCGACATCGCCGCCGCCGCCCGCGAGGAGGGGATGCTCACCCTGCGCGAAGACGGCATCGAGAAGGTCCGCGCCGGCCTCACCAGCCTCGAAGAGGTCGTCCGTGTCACCGCCTGAGGCCGGTTTTCGCCGGCGAGTGGTCACTTTGCCCCCGTATACGTGGGTCAATCGACCACTCGGGGGCAAGACCCGTCCTGCAGACTTCAGGAATCGGGCGCGGAGGCCGATCTAGAGTCCGATGGCGGTCGATTTCGCAGACGTCCTGCGCCGCATGGTCGAGTCGCGGGCCTCCGACGTGCACCTCACGCCGGGGGTGCCGCCGTGCATGCGCGACAAGGGCAAGATCGCGCCGATGGAGGGCTTCGACGTGCTCTCCGGCCAGGAGACGCGCGAGATCGTCTACTCGATCCTCAACGACGACCAGCGCAAGCGCTTCGAGAACGAGAAACAGCTCGACTTCGCCTACGCGATCCCCGGCGTCGCCCGCTTCCGCGTCAACTGCTTCTTCCAGCGCGGCTCGGTCAGCGCCGCCTTTCGCCTCGTGCCGCAGGACATCCCCTCGCTCGACTCGCTCAAGGTGCCGCAGGTGCTGCGCGAGCTGGCCGCCAAGCCGCGCGGCTTCGTCCTCGTCACCGGCCCGACCGGCTCGGGCAAGAGCACGACCCTGGCGGCGATGATCGACGTGATCAACGAAGAGCGCCAGGACCACATCCTCACGATCGAGGACCCGATCGAGTTCCTGCACCAGCACAAGCGCTCGATCGTCAACCAGCGCGAGGTCGGCTCCGACGCCGAGGACTTCGCGCTCGGCCTGCGCGCCGCCCTGCGCGAGGACCCCGACGTGATCCTGGTCGGCGAGATGCGCGACCTGGAGACGATCTCGACTGCGCTGACCGCGGCCGAGACCGGCCACCTCGTCTTCGCCACCCTGCACACCCAGTCGACCGCGCAGACCGTCGACCGGATCATCGACGTCTTCCCGCCCGAGCAGCAGGGCCAGGTGCGCACGCAGCTCTCGATCGCCCTGCAGGGGATCGTCACCCAGCAGCTGCTGCCGACCGCCGACGGGATCGGCCGCGTGGTGGCGACCGAGGTGCTGGTGCCGACGCCGGCGATCCGCAACCTGATCCGCGAGGGCAAGACGCACCAGATCTACGCCGCCGTGCAGACCTCGGGCGCGGTCGGGATGCAGACGATGGACGCCGACCTGGCGCGGCTGGTGCGCGAAGGGACGATCACCCGCCAGCTCGCCGAACAGCGCGCCTCGGTCCCGGAGGAGCTCAAACGGCTGCTCGGCGGGGCGCCGGTGCAGCCGGTGGCGATGCAGGGGAACGGGCAGGCTGCGCAGGGCGCGCCGCCCGCCTACACCCAGGGGGCGTAGCCGATGGCGGGCGCGAGCACCTTCGCCTTCCGCGCGATGGACCTGGCCGGCGCGGCGACGGCCGGCGAGGTCGAGGCCGAGTCCAAGGCCGCGGTCACCGAGCAGCTGCGCCAGCGCGGCCTGATCGTCCTCGACGTCAGCGAGAAGAGCGAGCCGTTCAGGATCGAGAACGTCTGGCGCAACTGGAAAGGCGTCGACATGCGCGAGCTGGCGATCTTCTCGCGCCAGTTCGCCACCCTGGTCGCCTCGGGCATGCCGATGCTGCGCGCCCTGCACACGCTCGAGGAGCAGACCCAGGACGAGCGGATCAAGGAGGCGACCGCGGGGGTGCGCGCCGACATCGAGGCGGGCAGCACGCTCGAGCAGGCGATGGGCCGCCACCCGGAGGTCTTCGACCGCCTCTACCGGGCGATGGTCCGCTCGGGCGAGGAATCGGGGCGGCTCGAGGACGCGCTCGACCGCGTCGCCTTCCAGGTGGAGAAATCCGACGCGCTGCGGCGCCAGGTGAAATCGGCGCTGATGTACCCGGCGCTGATCTTCGGCTTCGCGATGGTCGTGCTGATCGCCGTCGTCGCCTTCGTCATCCCGGTCTTCGTCGGCATCTTCGAACAGATCGCCGAAGAAAACCCGGGCGAAAAGGCGGAACTGCCGCTCCCGACGCAGATCTGCGTCGTCGCCTCGGACGCGATCACCGGCTACTGGTTCGTCCTGATCCCGGCGATCGTCGTCGGCTTCGTCCTCTTCTTCCGCTGGAAGCGCGGCAAGAGCGGCAAAGAAATGTGGGACCGCTTCGTCCTGCGCCTGCCGGCGAAGGTCGGCGACGTGATCCAGAAGGTCGCCCTGGCGCGCTGGTCGCGCACCTTCTCGGGCTCGGTCTCGGCCGGCGTGCCGATGCTGCAGGCGATCAAACTCACCGGTGAAACCGCCGGCAACGTCGTGCTCGAGCAGGCGATGGAGGACGTCTACGCCTCGGCCAAGCGCGGCGGCTCGCTGGCGGCGCCGATCGAGCGCCACGAGATCTTCCCGCCGATGGTCGGCCACATGGTCGCGGTCGGCGAGGAGACCGGCCAGCTCGAACACATGCTGACCAAGATCGCCGACTTCTACGAGACCGAGGTCGACGCCAAGGTCAAGGCGCTGACCTCGCTGATCGAGCCGCTGATGATCGTCTTCGTCGGCGGCGTCGTCGGCTTCATCGTGATCGCGATGTACCTGCCGATCTTCACCCTCTACGACAAGATCCGCTGAGCTGAGCGATCCGGCGTACCGCTTTGTTTTTTATTGACAAGTGAATTACTGAGTAACTAGCTTTTCCATCGCAAGCTTGAGCTGGGAGGCCGGAGCTGTGGCGAACGGGAAAGGCAAAGGAACGAGTGGGAAGGAGTCCGCCTGGGCGGACCTGTTGAGAGCTGCCGGGCAGCGGCTGGTGCCGCTGGTCGTCTCGACCGGCAGCCTGCTCACCTTCGTCGCCTTCGCCGGCGCGGTGATCGTCTGGACCCGGCTGAACGCGGTCGAGGTGGCGCCCGACCAGGCGATCACCGCCTTCCCGCGCGGCGAGCTGGTCGCGATCGGCGCCTCGCTGCTGCTCCTCTACGGCTTCTTCGGCGCCCTCGCCGTGCTCGGCGCCTTCCTGATCGACCGCGGCGGCCGCCCGACCCAGGGGATGATCTACGGGCTGCTGTTCCTGCTGATCGCGGAGGGGATCTCGGCGATCTCGCTGGCAGCCGAGTTCGCGACCTTGGAGTGGAACGTCGCGGTGCTGCTCTTCGTCTTCGCGGCCGGCTTCGTCATGTGGATCGCCAGCCTCGGCCGCCTCTCGGAACTGAGGGACGAGCTGCACGTGCGCCCGATGGAGACCCGCGCGCCGCTGACGCGGGAAGGCCTGCTGCGGCCGCGCACGGGGAAGAAGAAGCTGGATTCCGTGTGGATCTTCGCCAGCTACGGGATTGCCGCGTTCGCCGCCGTCGCCGCCGTGCTGGTTCTCGCCCTGCACGGCAGCGAGAAGCTCCTGCTCTTCGCGGTCGGGGTGCCCGCTGCCCTCTTCTTCCTGGTCGTGCTCGGGCTGTTCTACGCCGACTCGCAGAGGAGCAAAGGCGAGCGCAAGAAGGTCCGGGAAACAGAAGAAACAGAGACGGAACACCTCGCGGCGCAGGAGAACGCCTGGGTGGGGCTGCAGATCGGCTTGCCCGACCGCGAGGAGTGGAACAGGTGGCGGAGCGGCGCGGGGAAGGCGATCGAGGACCTGCGGATGGCGACGCGCAGGCCGTACCGGCTCTATCTCACCTGGCGCGGGACGATCGCGATCCTGATCGCCCTGGCCGCCGCCGCCGCGCTGCCGGCTTGGTCGCTCGGGGAGGCCTGGGTCGGTGGCGCGATCGCCGCCGCCGCGGTGATCGCGATGTGGCTGTGGCGGGTGGCGATCTTCACCCGCGACAAGCTGATCTGGTTCGGCCTCGCCGTGTTCCTCTCGGTGCCGCTGTTCGGCACGGTGATGACGATGGCCCGCAACCTCGACGATCCGCAGATCCAGCCGATCGCGCTGATCCGCAGCACCGACGGTTCCGACGAAGCGATCCAGGGCCTCTACGTGACCGAGGCGAAGGACCGCGTCTACTTCGCCACCGTGGCGACCGAAGGCTGCACCGGCAGCCTCCGGCACGACAGCGGCCGGCTGCTGTGGGTGCCCAAGGACGAAGTGGTGGCGATGTCGATCGGCCCGTTGCAGAGCGTCGAGGCGGCGGCGAAAACCTCGCTCGAGATGGCCTTCGCGCTGACCCCGGCGGTGGAGACGCCGAGCGGCGAGAGGGTCAACCTCACGCCGGGCGAGTCGCGCTCGGAGGAAGGCGGCCTGGGCGAAGAAGCCCCGCTCACGGTGCAGCGGCTCGAAAACGTCGGGCCGGCGGTGCGGCCGACCTTCGGGCGTGGCGTGAAGGTCGAGCCCGTCGACGCGCGGCCGGGCGAACTGGTGACGCTGACGATGAGCACGCCGATCGAAGACGGCTTCGGCAAGCGTCGCGATGGTCGCAGCCTGCGGGTCGGCGGCGTGCCCGCGCGGATCCTCGTGAACCCGACGATCGACGCGGCGCGGGCCGAATACGCATGGACCGAGGACGGCGACCGCCTCGTGCTCGACAAGAAGAAGCCGGGCGTCTACGTCCGCGACGATGACGGAACGGGGTTCGTCCAGGACGACGATGCGTCCGGGTCGAGGCAGCGGTTCGTGCGGCTGGCGGAGGGCTCGGGCGTCGTCGCGACCTCCGTCGCCGGCGACGGGCCGGACGGTTTCTATCTGAGGCTCCAGACCGGGGAGGGCCCCGACCGGATCGCGGTCAGGCAGACCGTCTCCTTCAGGGACGGGCGAGAGGGTGTCGCGCTCGACAGCGGGCTCTGGCGGCAGGCCTGGAACAAGGACGAGATCAAGTTCTACGTCCCTGAGAAGGGCACGAGCGCCACCGTCACGGTCGACTGCGAACAGCTGGCCGGGCAGCCTCTGCTGCGGGTCGAACGCCCGCCGCAAGCGCAGCTCGCGGTGCGGCCGGTGAGCTCCGGCAGGGCGCTGGCGCTGGACGGCCACCGCTCCAGCGACGACGGCAAGATCGAAGCGCGTCGCTGGAGCCTCGACGGCCACCCGCTGCAGCCCACCGACGGCGCCGAGGCCGGGACGACGAGCAGGGCGAAGATCGGCCCGCGGCCGGGCAGGCATCGCGTCCGCCTTGCCGTCGAAGACGACCAGCACGAAGTCGGCTCGGCGACCCTCTACGTGCTGCGTCTCGGCGACGCCGGGGTGCTCGACTCGCCGAAGAGCGCTCGCATGAAGCACCTCCGCGCGCTGCTGGTCAGGCTGGCCGGCGGCGAGGAGGCGGCAAGCGAGATCTGGGTGTACGGCTTCGGCGGGGGGCACGGCACGGGGGCCAGGAAAGAGCTGGCCGAAGAGATCGAAAAGGGTTTGCTGACCACGGAGGCGGCCGACCGGGCGGGGCTGGACGGCGACGGCGTGCGAGTCAATGTCAGCGCCCTCGCCGGGGACTGCGGCCGCGTCGCCGGAGGCTCGGCGCGGCGCCACCTTGACATCTTCGTCGCCGTCGAAGGAGTGCGGATGCTGCGCCCGAGGGGATGCCCGCCGCGCCCGGCGAAGACGATCGAGTGGGCGCGCGAAGAGGACACCTCCGCCTCGGAGCCCCCGGCCCGCAAGGATCTGCTGGTTCTGCTCGCCGACGCCGTCAGGCGCCTGGCCGGGGTGCTGGAAGATGCGGCGTCCGAGCCGGGCTCATAGGCCGGCAGCGGCGCTCAGGTGCTACGCTGACGCACATGGACTCGGTCGGCGTGCGCGAGCTGCGGCAGAATCTCTCGAAATACCTGGCGCAGGTGAAGGAGGGGGAGAGCTTCGCGGTCACCGAGCGCGGGCGCGAGGTCGCGCGGCTGACGCCATCCGGTCCGGCCGACTCGCCGATCGCGCGGCTGGTCGCCGAGCGCGGCGCGACGATGCCGCGGGGTGACCTGCTGGAGCGGGTTGCGGCGCTGGACAGGCCGCCGGCGGGGCCGCCGTACAGCGAGGAATTGCTCGAGGAGATGCGCGAGGAGCGGCTGTAGCGGGGCGACTCGCATACCTCGACTCCTCCGCCTACGTGAAGCTGGTGCTGCGCGAGGCGGAGGAGGGTCTGCTGCGCGCCGAGCTGGCGAAGTGGGATGGTTGCGTCTCGAGCGCGCTGCTCGGGGTCGAGGCGATCCGTGCCTGCCGGCGCCACCGCGGCGAGTACGCGAGCGACGCTCGGGAATGGCTGCTCGACGTTGCCCTGGTTCCGCTCGACGGCGCGCTCCTCGACGACGCGACCTCGCTGGAGCCGCCGATCCTGCGCAGCCTCGACGCACTCCATCTCGCTACGGCGCTCAGCATCGGCGCCGACCTCGGTGCCTTCTTCACCTACGACCAGCGCCTCGCTGAGGCTGCGGAGCGGTGCGGGATGAGAGTGCTCGGACCTTGCTGAGAAACCCGGCCACCCGAGTCTGTGAAACTCTACACAAATATATAGCTTCGCGTATATTACTGCATACATGGCGATAGAAGCTGACGCTCGCAACCCCTATACGCCGGACATGGGCGCTCGGCCGCCGTTTCTCGCCGGGCGCGACCCGGAGATTGCCCGGTTCGGGGAGATCATCCGGCAGCTCGAGGCCGGCGGCACGCACAAGCACCTGGTGCTCACCGGGCTGCGCGGTGTTGGCAAGACCGTCCTTCTCAACGAGTTCGAGGCCGCCTGCGAGGCCGCGGGATGGACCGGCGAGGCGCGCGAGCTTGCCCGAGGCTCGAGCATCGCCGGGGTCGTCGCCCGGTCGGCGCGCAAGGCGCTGATTGAGATCAGCGCCGCAAAGCGCGCCGGCGACGCGGTGCGTCGCGCGCTCGGGGTGCTCAAGGCGTTTGCGCTCACGGTTGGCGATGTGACCTTTCACATCGACGTCGATGCCGCTGAGGGGGCGGCTGACTCGGGTGATCTCGCTGAGGACATGCGGGACGTGATGGTCGAGGTCGGATTGGCGGCAAGGGACGGCGGCACTGGGTTCGCGCTGATCTTGGACGAGATGCAAAACCTCTCCAAGCACGATCTGGAGGCGCTGATCGTCGGGCTGCACAGGTCGAAGCAGAAGGGACTGCCGGTCGCGCTTGTGGGGGCGGGACTGCCGCTGCTTCCGAGCCTGACCGGTGAGGCCAAGAGCTATGCCGAGCGCGGATTCGAGTTCCACGAGATCGGTGCCCTCGACAGGGACGCCGCCGCGGCCGCCCTGCTGGAGCCGGCGCGGAGCCAGGGGGTCGACTGGGATCGTGAGGCGCTGGGTCGCGCGGTGGAGACGACGCAGGGCTATCCCTACTTCCTTCAGGAGTACGGGCGCGTGGCCTGGAGGATTCGGAGCTCGGACGTGATCGCGGAGGCCGATGCCGGGGCCGCCGAGCGAGTCGTGCGCGAGTATCTCGACGAGAACTTCTTCAGCCAGCGCATCGGCAAGCTGCCGGATGGCGAGCGCAGATACATGGCGACCGTCGCCACGCTCGGCGACGGCCCGCAGCGGACGAGCGAGGTCGCAGCGGCGCTCGGCAGGGCTCCTCAGGACCTCTCCGGGGTCCGCGACCGGCTGATCAAGGCGAGCCTGCTCTATACGCCCCGAAGGGGCGAGGTCGATTTCACCGTGCCGCTCTGCGCTGACTACATCAGGCGGACCACCGCGATCGTCCCAAGTGAGGGGAGCAGCGGCCCGCCGGTCGAGCAGGTGCTCGACGAAATGCGTGAGGAGCGGCTATAGCCAGGCGGCGCCTTGCCTCGCTCGAGCTTCGCATCCGCCGTCTATTTCCTTGGAGGCGCTCTTGATTTACAAGGTTAGCTGTTTAACCTTGTAAAACTCCCGATCCTTTGCAAGGATAAACCGGTGGAGGGACCCGCTCCGGAACCGCTCGGGCGGCACGAGAAGCGCCTTTGGGAGGCGCGTCCTGGCGGCGAGGGCGGTCGGAAGGCTCGCGGGGCGGGGGCGTACGAAGCATTCGTTCCGGCGGAGATCGCCGAGCGCGGATTCGTTCTGGACGATGGCGCGGTCACCCGGATCGCCGCCGCCACCAAGGCGCTCGCGGTTCTCAACGGCACCTCTCCTCGCAGCGCTTCGCTCGGCGCGCTGGCGGACGCGCTGATGCGCGCCGAGAGCGTCGCCTCGTCGTGGATCGAGGGCCTCGAGGTCTCCCAGAGGCGCCTGGCCCGTGCGGCATTCGCCGTCGCCGAGGGCTCGAGTCGCGACGCCAAGGCGCTCGAGATCCTCGGCAATGTCGAGGCGATGCGGCAAGCGACCGAGCTCGGCGTGGCCGGCGCGCCGATCTCGGTGGAGAACCTCCGGGAGATCCATCGCACTCTCCTCAGGCGCTCGTCCGATCGGCGGATCGCCGGCGTCATCCGCGAGCGGCAGAACTGGATCGGCACCAATCCGTATACGCCCCTCGACGCGGACTACACTCCGCCGCCGCCAGAGCGCGTCGAGCCGCTGCTGGAGGATCTCTGCCGGTTCGTGGCCCGAGACGACCTGGCGCCGATCGCCCAGGCGGCGATCGCGCACGCCCAGTTCGAGAACATCCATCCATTCATGGACGGCAATGGAAGGGTCGGGCGAGCCTTGATCCATGTGGTCCTGCGACGGACCGGGGAAGCGCCGAGGTACGTGCCCCCGATCAGCCTCGTCCTCGCCGCGGCGCCGCAAGCCTACGTCGCCGGCTTCGGCGAGTACAGCGGCGGGGACGTCAGCGCGTGGTGCGAGCACTTTGCGATCGCGACCGAGCGGGCCGCGATCGAGGCCGAGCGAATCGGCGCTCGAATCGACGAGCTTCAGCAGAGCTGGCTGGAGCGACTGGGCAGTCCGCGCGCCGACGCGGCGGTGCGTCGCCTGATCGCCGAGCTTCCATCGCAGCCGGTGGTCAGCGTCGCCGGCGCAAGCCGCCTGATCGGCCGCTCGGGCGAGGCAGCGCGCAACGCGCTCGTCCAGATGGAGACGGCGGGGATCGTCCATCCGCTCAGCGAGCGAAAGTGGGGCCGGGCGTGGGAATGTCGCGAGCTGCTCGCCCTGCTCGAAGAGTTCGAGCAGTCGGTACGGACCGCGAGCTGAGGTAATGCCCGTCGTGGCCACGATCGATGGTTGTGTTCGCCGACTTATCGAGCCTTTCGAAACGTTTGAGGTGCAATAATGGCTGTGATGCTGAGGCGCTGGAACGACGACAAGATGGCTGCGCTTGCCGGAAAGGTCGACGGCTTCGAGCGCGATCTCCTGCGCTCAGCCCTCAGTCAGCAGCCGGCGTCGGGCGTCGGCGTCGGTTCGCCGCTGCACTCGACGTAGTACTGGGCCGTGTAGACCGGGGGGCCTTCGTTCTCCGGCCAGGGATCCTGGTCGTCGGGCAGGTCGAAGCCGTCGTCCTGCCTGATGACGACGTTGTTGGCGACGTGGATCGTTTTCCCCGCAACGGTGCCGACGAAGACGGCGTTGTTCTGCAGCTCGATGTGGCTGTTGGGCGCGTAGAGGAAGAGCTCGTTGGTGCCGCTGTTGTTTTTCCATTCGACCGTGGTTTCGATCGACGTGGAGCCCTGCACGTAGAGCCCGGGCACGGAATATTTTTCTTCGCCCGGCTGGTACCCGGTGGAGGTGATGTTGGCGTTGTTGGAGATGTAGATCTGCTTTTCGCCGTTGGAGAGACCGCAGTTCTCCGGCGTGTCGAAGAAGATCCGCACGAGCGCGTCTTTGGCCATGATCAGGTGCGAGTTGTTGCTCAGTTCGAGCTTGCAGATGAAGTAGTCGCCGCCGCCCAGCGTCAGCGAGGCGTTGTTGAAGGTCGAGATCGTGCGCGTTTCGGGGTTCCAGGGGACGTTCGATTTCCACTTGCCGCTGTAGGTGTCTTCCTCGCAGCCTTCCGGGCTGTTTTCGGAGACGCAGTTGACCAGCCGGTAGTTGGAGTTGTTTTCGGCGATGTCCGAGGGCATGAAGCTGGCCACGGACGGCAGATCGACGTTTTCTTCGGTTTCGGTGTAGCCGCTGCACTGGGTGCCGTTGTCGTAGAAATCGGTCGGCGGTTCGCCCACGCCGTGGCGGATGTTGCCGCAGACGTTGCCGTTGTTGTGCACGTAGACGCGGCCGTTGGTGCCGACGCTGACCCGGACGTCGGCGTTCTCCTCGATGTCGATGTCGCCGTCGCCGATCAGCCCCTCGGGCCCTCCTTCGCCGCCTCCTTCGCCGGAGCCGCTGCCGCTGGACTGAGTGAAGGTGACCTCGACCCTGCGGGTGACGCCGCCGGCGATGCCGGTCGAGACCACGCAGAGGCCGGACGATTCGCCGCAGGCGATCCCCGCTTCGCTCAGCTGGTAGCTGTATTCGCCGCCGCCGACTTCGCCGGTCACGGGGGAGCACCAGCCATTGCCTTCCGGGCTGGAGCCGGAGAGGCAGGAATTTTCCGCCAGTTCCCCCGAGTCGCGCCCGAGGCGCAGCAGCGCGACGTTCGCGCCCGCGTCGGCGACCCCGATCGCGCTCTTCGAGTCGCTGTCGCGGTGCGAGCTCTGCTGCACGTTGACGGTGGACGTCACCGCCGCTCCCGCCAGCGCCAGGGCCGCGACCGTGGCCAGCATCGCCGTCGGCAGCGCGATGCCGCTCTCGTTGCGGGCAAGCCGCAGCAGGCAAAGGCGGATCGAGCTTGCGCGAAGCATCGCCCAGTAGATCGTCCGCGAGCGCGGGCGCTTGAGCCACCGGTGCAATCCGGGCACGGTGCCTGGACGCACTTCCTACCCAACTCTCGAATGCGATGCCGCCAAAACTCGGGGAATCGTCGAAGGGGGAGTGCCGTTCGGATCGAGCGGGTTGACCGGTTATCGGCTCTGCCAGGCATGCCGATGCCGAAGAGCCCGAGTTTTGTCGGCGATGCAGCCCAAGTTTCGGGGATCAAGCGATCGCGGCGGCCTGCCGATTCCGAGGTCGTGATGAATCTGCCAGTGCCTCGGTGCAACAGGCAAACCCGCCGCGAGGCGGTGACGCAAAGCCCTCGGGGCTCCCTGCGGGGAGTCGGCCGGGCTACCACCGGGGTCGACAGACACCACGTGGCTTCAACGCGACGGGGCTCTGGCGAAATCGAAATGACCACAGGAGGTCACTGATGTTTCTCCAGAATCTCCGGGCCAAAGTAGGCGCCCGGCTCAACGGCGACGGGGAGGCCGGCTTCACGCTGATCGAGCTCCTCGTCGTGATGCTCATCCTCGGAATCCTCGCCGCAATCGCCCTGCCCGCCTTCTTCAACCAGAAGGAAAAGGCCGGCGACGCGAAGGCGAAGGAGTACGTCCACAGCGCCCAGGTGGCGATGGAGACCTACTCCACCGACAACGGCGGTTCGTACGCCGGGGCGACGATTGCAAAGCTCAAGGAAATCGAGCCATCGCTGGAAAACGCGCCCTTCGTCGAAGGCGCCGAAAATTTCATCGCTGAAGCAAGCAAATACAAAATCACCGTCGAAGGCAGCAAAGAAACCCAGAAATTCTGGATCCTGAACGAAGGCGGTGTCCTGTCCTTCAAATGCGTAGCGGCCGGCACCGGCGGCTGTCCTGGTGAAGGCGGCGGCGAAGGGACGTGGGGCGAATAGCCCACTTGCCATCGCCTTGGCCTAGCCAAGCGTGAAGTGCAAGAGGGGCGGGCCGGTTGGCCCGCCCCTCTTGCTTGTGGGAGGGCTTCGCGTGCGGCTGGGTCAGGCGTCCACCCGCGTCTAAACGGATGACCGATTCGAGCCGATAGAGCAACGATGGCGCTGAGCACCAAAGCACTGCCGCGGGCCAAGGCGGTTCCGCGGAACCGCCTTGGCGGAACCGCGCTTGCCGGCCTCGGCGCGGCGCTGCTCGCCGCCGTTCTCGCCTCGGCGCTCGCCGCGCCGGCGGCGCTCGCCTCGGCGCCGATCTTCAGGGACTCGTCGAACGACGGCTCGATCGCCTTCTTCGAAACCGACCAGCAGCTGGTGCCGGGCGACACCGACGGCCAGCGCGACGTCTACGAGCGCTCCTTCGACGAAGACGTCGGCGAAGCGGGCGCCTACGTGACCCGCGAGCTCTCGACCGGGCCGACCGGGGGCAACGACGCCTACCCGGCCCAGTTCGAGGCGGCGAACGCGGACGGGACTCGCGTCTTCTTCTCCACCGACGAGTCGCTCGTCGCCGCCGACACCGACCGCAGGTCGGACGTCTACATGCGCGATCTCGAAACGGGCGCGACAACCCTGGTCTCGCAGGGGTCGGCGAGCTGCGCTCCGAGTTGCGGCAACGGCCCCTTCGACGCCGGCATCGCCGGCGTCGACAGCGCCGGCGAAAAGCTCTTCTTCGTCACCGCGGAGCCCCTCGCGGCGGGCGACAGCGACGACGCCGTCGACATCTACGAGCGCGACCTGAGCGGAGCGGAAACGACGACCCTGGTCTCGGTCGCGGCCGCCTCCTGCTCGGGCAGCTGCGGCAACGGCTCCGACCCCGACAACGCGGTGATGTTGGGACTCTCGGCGGACGGCTCGACCGCCTTCTTCACCACGCCGGAGGCGCTCTCCACGGCGGACGCCGACTCGAAGATCGACATCTACGCCCGCGACCTCTCCGAAGGCACGACGACGCTCGTCTCCCAGCCCGACTCGTCCTGCGGGGGATGCTCCAACGAAGGCAAGGCGCCGGTCTTTCGCGGCAGCTCCGCCGACGGCTCGCGCGCCTTCTTCTTCACCGCCGAACGCCTGACGAGCGGCGACACCGACAGCGCCACCGATCTCTACGCGCGCGACCTGCCGAGCGGTCCGACCATGCTCGTCTCCGCCGGGGGCAGCGAAGACACGCCCGCCGCCTTCGCCGCGATCGACGAAAGCGGCGAACACGCCTTCTTCACCACGGCCGAGTCGCTGGTGGGCGGGGCCGACACGAACGGCGCCAACGACATCTACGAGTGGAGCGAAGGGGGCGGCCCGCCGAGCCTGATCACCTCGGGCACCTGCACCCAGGGCGCGGCACGCAACTGCGGCTCGTTCTTCAACGCCGCGATCGGCTCCTCGACCGTCTTCTTCACCACGACCGAGCCGCTGGCGCTCGCCGACGCCGACACCAGCGGCGGCGCCGACGTCTACGCTCAGGAAGTCGGCGGCGGGGAACCCGTGTGGGTCAGCGAAGGCGATGCCGGGTGCCAGCCGGAATGCGGCAACCAAGGCGCCCCCGCGATCTTCGACGCCGTGGCCGGCGGCGGCACGAAGGTCTTCTTCACGACTTCGGAAGCGATGACCGCGGCGGACGGAGACACGGAGTCTGACATCTACGTGCGCGACCTGACCGAATCGGCGACCTCGCTGCTGACCGTTCCGGGCTACTGCCCGATACCGGCCGGCGAAGGCGGCTGCCCCGCTGTCTACGGCGGCGTCTCGGAGGCCGGCGACCACCTCTTCTTCTCCACCCCCGAACGGCTCAGCCTCGAGGACGGGGACGGCGCCGAGAGCGACGTCTACGAGCGCGCCTTCGACCCGGGCCTCGAAGAAGAGGTCACCCGCCTGGTCTCGGTCGGCAACTCGCCCGACCTCGAGCTCGGCCCGGCGGCGCCGGTGCTGGAAGCGACCGACCCCGAATCCCCCGACGCCTCGACCACGCCGTCGGTCCTCGGCCTCTCGGAAGCCGGCACCTCGATCAAGCTCTACACCGAACCCAACTGCACCGGCGCCGTGGCGGCGACGGGGACCGCGGCCGAGCTGAGCGGCGCCGGCATCGCGGTCAGCGTCGGCGCCGGCACGACCACGTTCGAGGCCACCGCCACTGACGTCCACGGCGACACCTCGGCCTGCTCGAACTCGATCTCCTACATCCAGGAAAGCCCCGCGCCGCCTCCGCCTCCCCCCGGGGAAGAAGGCGGCGGCGAAGAAGGAGGAGGCGGCGGTGAAGAAGGAGGAGGAGGCGGCAGCGAAGGGGGGGGCGGCTCCGGCGGCGGCGAAGCCGGCGGGAGCGGCGGCGGCTCGGCGCCGGCGCCGAGCTCCGCTCCGGCTCCCACGCCCACGCACGGCGGGATCGCCTACGTCGCGCCGTTGACCCGGATCACCTTCGGGCCGGCCTTCAAGACGCGCAAGCGCCACCCGGTCTTCCGCTTCGACGACTCGACCGGCCAGCCGGGCACCCGTTTCATCTGCCGGGTCGACCGCCGCCGCTGGAAGGGGTGCGCGTCGCCGGTGCGGCTCAAGGGCCTGCGCCGCGGCCGGCACGTGTTCCGGGTGAAGGCGGTCAACGCGGTTGGCGTCTGGGAGGCACGTGCGCCGCGCCGCGTCTTCAAGCTCGTGCGCCGCGGCGGGCGCCACAGCCTGCGCCGGCACAAGCGCCATTCGAGGCGAGGGCACCGGTGAAGCGGCTGGGCCGCAGGCTCGCCGCCGCGGCTGACGGCCGCGAGGCCGGCCTCACGCTGGTCGAGCTGCTGGTCGCGGCCGCGATGAGCGTGGTGCTGGTCGGCGCCGCGGGCTCGATGCTGATCAGCGCCGTGCGCACGCAGCCGACGATCAGCAAGAAGGCGCAGAACATCACCAAGGCGCGCTACGTGCTGGAGCGGATGACGCGCGAGATCCGCAACGGCGTCAGGGTCGAGTCGGGCAGCAGCTCGAGCGTCACCTTCGTCACGCGGGTGCGCCGGGCCGAATGCGGCGGCGCGGTGGAGGAAGATCCCAGTCAGCCGGCGATCCAGTGCGAAGTCGTCTACTCCTGCCCCGGCGCCGTCTGCCGGCGCACCGAGCGGGCGCCTGGGGGGGAAGGGGGGACCACGACGACGATCGTCGAAGGCCTCGGCAGCAGCGCGGTCTTCGGCTACGTCCCGCCCAGCGCGCCGGAAGCGACCTACGTCGAGGTCACCCTCAACATCCCCAACCCCGAAGGCGAAGGGAACCTGACGGTGACCGACGGCGCCAGCCTGCGGACCCCGACGCTGTTGCGGAGCGAATGATGCGCGCCCGGCTACAGGCGAGGCTGGAGGGCGCCGGCGCCGAGGCCGGCCTGACGATCATCGAGGTGATCGTCGCGGCGGTCGTGCTCGTGCTCGGCGCCGGCGCCGCCTTCGGCGTGCTCGGCGCCGCGACCAAGAACGCGCAGCGGGCGAAGGCGACGCAGGTGGCGCTCGACCTGGCCCAGGAAGAGCTCGAGCGGCTGCACAGCCTTCCCTACGAAAACCTGGCCGTGAGCGTGCAGCCGTCGACGTCGAGCGAACCGCTGAACCCCAACTCTCGCGTCTCCGGCTCCGAATTCGCCCTGACCCGGAACCCCGTCGGCGACTACCACCCCCTGGTGATCGACGAACGGGGCTTCAGCCCGGAATCGGAATTCGAAGCCGGCGAAGGCGAACACGGCGGCATCCGCGGCACGATCTATCGCTACGTCGTCTGGCGCGACGACCCGACCTGTCCCGAAGCGGAATGCCCGGGGGACGAAGACATCAAGCAGATCGTCGTCGCGGTCAAGCCCAACAGGCCGGTCAGTCAGCCGGGCGGCGGCGGCTACGTCGAAGTGCAGACGCAGGTGACGGACTCCGAAACGGCGGAACCGAGCGGCGGCGGAAGTGGCGGCAGCGGAGGCAGCGGCGACGAGGTCACCGCCCAGCAGTTCTTCCTCTCCGACACCCCCTGCTCGGCGAGTGGCGAAACCGTGCGGCAGGAAATCACCGGAGACCACCTGTTGCACAACACGCTCGGAACCTGCGCCGACGGCCTCAAGACGGGCTCCGAAGAAGCGGGCGCCCCCGACGCGCTGCTGCGCGGCGTCCCGCCGGACCCGGACCCGACCGACCCGACGAACCCGCCGCTGTACGACTACTCGAACGACTTCCTGCTCGAGCCGACCCCCGACACCGACAAGGGCGTGCAGATCCGCACCGACGAAACCAGCGGCTGCAACTACGAACCGGGCGGCGGCGGCAACCCGGAGATGCTGATCCACCGCTGGGTCACCGACCCGATGCCGTTCGAATTCGAAATGGGCGGCACGGTGACGCTCGAGTTCTACACGCGCACGCTCAACGACGCCCCCTACCCCGGCGCCCTCTGCGTCTACCTCTTCGACCGCAGCGAATCGGGCTCGCCGCCGGTCCCGGACGACACCCGCCTGACCAAGAAGGTCGACGGAACGGAATATTGGGAGTACGGGCAGGGAAGCACCTATTGGCCGCGAAATGCCTGGACCAAGGTGCGGCTGACGATGGAATTCGAGGGCGCGCCCCACTTCGTCGCCAAAGGCGACAGGATCGGGGTGGCGCTCAGCGTCGACCCCGCCTACACCCCCACGACCGCGATCCCGATCATGTACGACCACCCCAACTACCCGACCCGGATCGAGGTCGAAAGCTCGACGCCGCTGGAAGGCGAATAGGCGATGGCCGCCGCCGCGGCGCTCGCCTTCCTCGGAGGGCTTCTCGCGGGCAGCTTCGTCACCGTCGTCGCCCACCGGGTGCCGCGCGGCGAGTCGATCGTCGGCCCGCGCTCGCGCTGCCCCCATTGCGGCGCTCAGATCGCCGCCTACGACAACGTCCCCGTCGTCTCCTGGGTCCTCCTGCGAGGCCGGGCGCGCTGCTGCGGCGAGCCGATCTCGCCGCGCTACCCGCTGACCGAGCTGACGCTGGGCGCGCTCTACGCGGCCACGGTGCTGGTGCTCTGGGACGACCCCTGGGAAGTCGCCCTCGGCCTCGTCTTCGTCACGGTGCTGACGGCGGTCGCGCTGACCGACCTCGAGCGTCGGATCATCCCCAACAAGATCCTGGTCGTCGCCGCGGTGCTCGGCGCGGCGATCGCCGCCGCCGGCGATCCCAGCAGCGTGCCCGAGCGGGCGATCGCCGCCGCCGCGGCCGGCGGCGTGCTGTTCGCCGCGGCGCTCGCCTACCCGAAGGGGATGGGCCTCGGCGACGTCAAGCTGGCGGCGACGATGGGCGTCTTCCTCGGCCGCAACGTGGCGCCGGCGATCCTCGTCGCGCTGCTGGCCGGCGCCTTGGTCGGCCTGGCGATGATCGCCCGCGAAGGGGCGGCGGCGCGCAAGCGGGCGATCCCCTTCGGCCCCTTCCTCGCGCTCGGCGGGGTCGTCGGCCTGCTCGCCGGCGACCAGCTGGTCGACTGGTACCTGAGCACGTTCTGAGCGGCCGCTACCGGGTTCTCGTCCATTGGATTGAGATATTCGGCTAAAGAGGACGGATGGTGGAGTCAGGCGATCCTCGATGGCGCCGATGAGCGGACCACGATGCGCGCTCTGCTCGCAGTCTGCGCCGTTCTCGCCACGCTCGTCCTGGCGCCGTCGGCGCAGGCCGAATTCGGCTTTCTCGCCGCCTGGGGCGAACAGGGGCGGGGCGATGGCCAGTTCGAATCCCCGGGCGGGATCGCGACCGGCGCGACGGGCGACGTCTACGTCGCCGACACCTACAACCACCGGATCCAGGTCTTCGACCCCTGCCGCGCGTTCGTCGCCTCGTTCGGGGGGCTCGGCGCGGACGACGGGCAGCTCAACTCGCCGCTCGGCGTCGCGATCGGCCCCGAAGGCGACGTCTACGTCGCCGACACCGGCAACAACCGGATCGAGGTCTTCGATCGAGAAGGCGGCTTCGTCCGGGCGTGGGGCGGCTTCGGGACCGGCCCGGGCCAGTTCAGGCTCCCCTTCGCGGTCGCGGTCGGCGCGCAGGGCGACGTCTACGTCGCCGACACCGACAACAACCGCGTGCAGAAGTTCGACCCTGACGGCGGGTTCCTCGCCCAGTGGGGGCGGTTCGGCTCGGGGAACGGCCAGTTCGACACCCCCTTCGGGATCGCCGTCGGCCCCTCCGGCGACGTCTACGTGGCCGACACGTTCAACAACCGGGTCCAGGAGCTCAGCCCCTCCGGCGACTTCGTCCGCAAGTGGGGCGGGTTCGGCTCGGCCGACGGGCAGTTCAGGTCGCCCCGCGGGATCGCCGCCGGACCGTCCGGCGACGTCTACGTCGCCGACACCAACAACGCTCGCATCGAGCAGTTCGACGCCGCGGGAGGGTTCGTCCGCAAGTGGGGCGAATTCGGCTCCGGCGAGGGCCAGTTCCGCTACGCGGCCGGCGTCGCCGCCGACCGCTTCGGCAACGTCTACGTGACCGAGACCTTCCCCAACGACCGGGTCCAGGTGTTCGGCGATCCGCCGCCGACGATCGCCGACCTGCTCGAAGCGGTGCAGGAGCTGAGCCTTCCGCGCGGCATCGCCGGCAGCCTCGAAGCGAAGCTGAGGAACGCGAGCGCAGGGGGCCCGGAGGCGAGCGTCGCCGGCAAGCTCGCCGCCTTCGTCGCCGAGGTCGACGCCCAGAGCGGCGGGCAGATCCGCGCCGAGAGCGCCGAACAGCTGGTCGCCGAGGCCGAACGGGTCGATGGCGGGCCGGGCTGTCCCGCGCCGTAGTAGTTCCGTCCAGTTTCTCCTAGAAATGAGTAGTTGCAGGGCGAAAGGTCCACGGCCTTTCTGTCGATGCAGGGGGTGCGGGAGCGGCGAACGGCCCTCCGGCGCCACCCCCTCATGCGACTCAGCGGAATCACCAAGGAGAAGAACGACAGCGTGGTCGGCCTCGACATCGAGGCCGGCAGCCTCGCCGCGACCGAGGTGCGCGTCAACGGCACGGCCGAGCTGACGGGCAGCGCGACCGGCTCGCTCGCGCCCGGCGCCTTCCACGAGGGCGAGGTGCTCGACGCCGACAGCCTCGCCGCCGCGCTCAAGGACCTGTTCTCCGAGCACAAGCTCGGCAAGCGGGTGCGGCTGGGGATCGGCAACCAGCGCGTGGTCGTGCGCACCGTTCGCCTGCCGGCGATCGAGGATCCGAAGGAGCTGGAGGCGGCGGTCCGCTTCCAGGCGCAGGAGCAGATGCCGATGCCGCTCGACCAGGCGGTGCTGGAGCATCAGGTGGTCGGCGGCGTCCCGGCCGAGGAGGGCCAGCCGCCGCAGATCGACGTGATCGTCGTCGCCGCGCGCCGCGACATGATCTCGAGCTTCGTCGAGCCGATCCGTCGCGCCGGCCTCGAACCGGTCGGCGTCGACCTCTCCGCCTTCGGGATGATCCGCGCCTTGGCCGGCGCCGGCGAGGACGGCAACCAGGGCGAGCCGGGCGGGCGCCCCGCAGGCGCGGTGGCGGGCGCGGTGCTCTACTGCGGAGTCGGCGACGTAACCAATCTTGCGGTCGCGCGCGGCCGTTCCTGCCTCTTCACCCGCGTCTCCCACGCCGGGCTCGAGGCGAGCGCCGGCGCGCTTGCCGGCTCGCTTGGGCTGAGCGCCGAGCATGCGACGCAGTGGCTCGCGCACGTCGGGCTCGAGCGGCCGGCGGCGGAGATCGAGGGCGACCAGGGGACCGTGGTCGAGGTGCGGCGCGTGCTCGAGGAGGGCGTCTCGGCGCTGCTCGACGAGCTGCGCCTCTCGCTCGACTACTACGGCGCCCAGGAGACGGCGCTGCCGGTCGAGCGGATCGTCCTCTGCGGGCCCGCCAGCGCGATCCCCGGCCTCGCCGGACGCATGGAGGCGGGCCTCGGCCTGCCGATCTCGGTCGCCCGCCCGCCCGCCCTGGACGGCTTCGACGCGGCGACCGCGGCGCGTCTCACCCTGCCCTACGGACTCGCCCTGGAGAGCTAGGACGATGCGTCCCGTCAACCTGATCCCACCCGAGGACCGCCGCGGCGACCAGGCGCCGCTGCGGCGCGGGCCGCTCGCCTACATCGTGCTCGGCGCCCTCGGCCTGCTGCTGGTCGGCGTCGTCGCCCTCGTGCTGCTCGGCAACCAAGTCTCCGAACGGGAAAGCGACCTCGCCAAGCTCCGGGGCGAAGACGCCGCGACGGCGGCGAAGGCGGCGAAGCTCGCGTCCTACACCGAGTTCCGCGCGCTGAGCGAAGCCCGCGTCCAGACCGTTCAGAGCCTCGCCGACAGCCGCTTCGACTGGGAGCGGGTGATGCGCGAACTGGCGCTGATCCTGCCCAGCGACGTGTGGCTGGTGGACCTGACGGCGACGGCGACGCCCGGCGCCGACGTCGGCGGCGGCTCCGGCGGGGGCGGCGGCTCCGGTGGAGGCATGCGGGGGCAGATCGCGGGGCCGGCGCTCGAACTGAGCGGCTGCGCCGCCGGGCAGACCGCGGTGGCCGGCTTCGTCACCGCGCTCGAAGACATCGACGGCGTCACCCGGGTCGGCGTGGAATCGTCCGAACTGGCCGACAAGGAAAGCGGCGCCGGCGCCTCGTCTGGAGGGAAGAGCGGGTCCGGCGGCGGCGGCGACGACTGCCGCACGCGCGACTTCATCGCCAAGTTCGAAATCGTCGTCGCCTTCGACGCGGCGCCGGTTGCGCCCACCGAAGGGGAATCTGGAGCCGCGCCCGAATCGGCACCGGAGGCGGCGCAGGTGGCCTCCAACGAGGCGTCGAGCGGCTCCGGCGAAGAAAGCGAATCCGCGGGCTCGGAAGGTTCCGGGGAAGGCGGCTGAGATGGACTCGCTGAAAAAAGCCGGCAGCGCCCCGCTGATCGCGCTGCTCACCGTCGCCGCGCTGGCGATCGCCTTCTGGCTGCTCCTGCTGAGCCCGAAGCGGGAGGAAGCGGCGAAGCTGGGCGACGAAATCGCGACGGTCGAATCGTCTCTGGCCCAGCACCGCGCCGAAGTGGCCACCGCCGAAGAGGCCCGCGCCAGCTTCGCGTCCGACTACCAGAAGTTGATCGTGCTCGGCAAGGCCGTGCCGGGCGACAGCGAAACCCCCTCCCTGCTGGTCCAGGTGAGCGGGATCGCCGAACACACCGGGGTCGAATTCAAGACGATCGAACTGAGCTCCGACGGGGGCGGCGGCGAAGCTTCGGCGGCCGTCACGACCTCCCCCGGCGGCCAGCCGGTCTCGGCCACCGAGGCGGCGGCCTCGCTGCTGCCGCTCGGCGCGTCGGTCGGGGCGGCGGGCCTGGCCGCGATGCCCTACAAGCTGACCTTCAACGGCAGCTTCTTCAAGGTCGCCGACTTCATCGAGCAGCTCGACGCGCTGGTCAAGACGCCGCGCGAAGAAGTCCGGGTCGACGGGCGGCTGCTGACGATCGACGGCTTCTCGCTCGCCGCCGGCCCCGACGGCTTCCCCTCGCTGACGGCCGAATTCGCCGTCACCAGCTACATCACGCCGCCGACTCAGGGCACGGCAGCCGGCGCGACCCCCGCGGGGCCGGGCGCCGAAGCGACCCCGGCCGCGGCGAAGCTGGGGGGGACGCCGTGAAGCGGCCGACGCTGAAGACGCCCGCGGTGAAGCCCCCGGCATTCCTCGCCGACCTCTACCACGACCTGCGCGATCGCCGGCTGCTGCTGCCGCTCGCGCTCGTCGTCGTGGCGATCGCGGCGACGCCGATCCTGCTCGGCCAGGGCTCCGAGCCGAAGCTGCCGGCCGCGGCCGAAGGCGCGATCTCGGCGCTGAAAGAAGAAAGCCGTCACCAGAACTCGACGCTGACCGTGGTCGAGGCGAAACCGGGCCTGCGCGACTACCGCAAGCGGCTGAAGGGCCGCACGCCGACCGACCCCTTCAAGCAGCGCTACACGGCTCCGGTCCTCAAGGGGGCGGAACTGCCGGAAGAAGAATCGGGTGGTGGGTCCGGCGGCGGTTCCGGCGAAGAACAGGGCTCCGGCGGGTCGAGCGGGGGCCAGACGACCGGCTCGGGCAACGCGACCGGGGGCGCTCCGAGCGGTGAAGGCGGAGGCTCGGGGGGCAACGGGAGCGGCGGCAGTGGCAGCGGCAAGTCCCCCGTGGTCCTCTACAGCTTCGCCGTGAACCTGCAGATCGTCCACGTCAGCGGCAACGAAGCCGACGGCGACAAGAAGGTGAGCGAGCCGGATGTGCGTAAGGAAGTCCTGCCGCCGGCGCCGCTTCCGGGCGCGAAGAAGCCGGTCGTCACCTACATGGGTCTCAGCCCGAAGACGCGCAAGCCGCTGTTCCTCGTCTCCAGCGACGTAACCGGCACCTTCGGCGAAGGCAAATGCGTCTCCGGCACCGACGACTGCCAGCTGATCGAACTGGAACCGGGGTTCCCGCAGACGTTCGAATACGGCGAAGACGGCGACCGCTACAAGTTCAAGGTCACCGACGTCAAGCTCGTGACCAAGGGCCGCGTCAAGGCCCGGTAGGGCCCAAAACTTCAGCAAGTGAAGCATTGGCGCTAGACTTGCTTCAGGCGAGCCATCCAAGCCAATCCGGCTCGCCGCCGATGTGCTGAAGATGAGTGCCGAGAGCAACTCCCGCTGTCCTGTCTGTCGCACCGCCGACGTGGTCTGCGGCAAGTGGACCTTGCTGGTGATCCGCGACCTGGCGGACGGCAGCGCGCGGTTCTGCGAGCTCGAGCGCTCGCTCGAGGGGATCAGCCCACGGACGCTCTCGCTGCGCCTGCGGGCGCTCGAAGAAGAGGGCATCGTCGCCCGCAACACCTTCCCCGAGGTGCCGCCCCGGGTCGAGTACGAGCTGACCGAGAAGGGCAAGGCGCTCGTCCCGCTGATCGAGGACATGCGCCGCTACGGCGCCCGCTGGCTGCTGGAAGAGAAGCCGCTCCCGGTCCCCGCCTGAAGAAGCGGGCCTGTCCGCGCGGGCTGGCAGGCTCTCGACATGCAGGGTCCCATTCCTCGGGAGGGTGTCTTCCGCGCCTATTGGCGGTTCGCCGCAGAGCGGCAGCTGATCTTCGCGCGACGACAGGAAGGGATGTCGCCGCCGTGGACGGATGACCCGATTCTTCGGGAGTACCGGTTCTGCAACGCCTTCCGCGCCAGCGACCGGGTCAGCCAAGCGCTGATCGCCGCTGCCTATGCCCGCGACGACTTTAGCGCCGAGGACCTGGTCGTTCGCATTGTGCTCTTCCGCTTCTTCAGCCGGCCGGCGACGTGGGAGCTGATCGAGGCTGAGGTAGGCGTGCTGACCGCTGCGAGCTTCGACGAGGAGCGGATCGGGGAAGTGCTCGATCGCGCGTTCGATGAAGGCCGCCGCCTGTACACGGCCGCCTTCATCCTCTGCGCCAACGATGCCTATGGGCACCAGCGCAAGCACCGCAACCACCTTGCCCTGATCTCGGCGATGCTCGATGCCGGCCTGCCCGGGCGCCTTGCGGAAACGCGCTCCCTGCGCGCTGTCTTCCAACTGCTGATCGAGTGGCCGCTGATCGGCCCGTTCATGGCCTATCAGCTGGCGATTGACCTGAACTACAGCCCTCTGCTCGACTTCGATGAGAACGACTTCACGGTGCCAGGCCCTGGGGCGCTGCGTGGTCTGCGCAAGGTCTTTGTCGACCTCGGTGGTCTGTCGCCGGCCGACGCCGTGCATTGGCTGGTCGATTATCAGGAGAGGGTGGAAGGGGAGTTCGGGATTGCGCCTCCGAGTCTGTTCGGACGCCGGTTGTACGCGATCGACTGCCAGAATCTGCTGTGCGAGATCGACAAGTACAGCCGCGTTGCCTTCCCGGAGCTGGAGAGCGCCCGCACGCGGATCAAGCAGCGCTACCGACCTGATCCCGAGCCACTGCGCCTCGCCTTTCCACCCAAGTGGGGAATCGAGGCTCCGTGTCGCTGATCCTTCACCTGTCTGACCTGCACCTCGGCAGCCCGTCACCCGGCCAGCAGGATTACGAAGACAAGTTCGGCACGGGCGAGGACGCGGGCATCAGTGATCGTGACCACCTTGCTCACACTCTGAGCGCCCTCGGATCGGCCCTGCGGCGGGACGGTAGGGGACTCGACGCGGTGGTTGTCAGCGGCGACCTGACCAAGGGGAATCAACCCGATGGATATGCGGAGCTCGATGACATGCTGGCCCAGCTCCGCGATTGCCTTCCCAGTCCCGACCGGGTGCTCGTCGTGCCCGGCAATCACGACGTCGACCGCGAGGTTCACCCCGGTGAGCCCGCGAAGCTGAAGGGCTTCAGGGAGGCGGTGCGGGGCAAGTACCGCACGCCGCTGCTCAAGGGCATCGACTACGGCGACTCGGGTCTGCGCAACCCGAGGGGCTTCGGAAAGGTCGACCCGGTGCTCGACATCGGCGACGCCGCGATCGTTGGTTTCAACTCCTCCGATTGGTGCTGGACCGAGGAGGGAACGACCAAGACCGATTGGGAGGAGGTGGTCACATCTTTGCGCTCCGGCGACGACTCCGAAGAGGCTCAGACACTGCGCGCGACACTGCGCGAGGAGCTCTTCTGGCTGCGCACGAAAGACATTCCCAAGGTCGATCAGGGGCAGCTCGACGCGCTCGACGCGCTGTTGGACCGGGCCGGAATGGATATCCCCGTCGACGAAGACCCGCGTCTACGGGTGGCCGTGCTGCATCATCCGATCGGCGTCGTCTCCTCGCGCGAGGAGATCAAGGACTTCGAGACGATCACCAACCTCGCCGCCGTTCGGACGTTTCTCTACCACAGGGGCTTCCACCTCGTTCTCCACGGTCACAAGCACAACCCGTTCGCCGGCTGGGACTGGTTGGCGCCGCCACGCGACGACCTCGATGACTTGGTGCCCAGGAGAGCGCTGGTGCTCGGGGCTCCGGCGCGGTTCAAAATCGACCAGAGGATCTGCCGGTTGATCGAGATCTGCCCGGACGACGCTAGTCCGGTCGCCGGGGCCCCTCGGTTGCGGGTCGTGCCGATCGACGGAGTCGAGCAGGGGGAGGCGCTCGAGCTGGAGTTCGACGCGCCTGTCAAGTCGCTTGCTCAGCCTTTTGTGAATTCCGGCAGCCACGATACGCCGTGGGTGGTCGAGGCGGAAACCGCCGATGCCGCGTATCAGCAGCTGCGCGACCTGCGCGCGGACGGAAGCAGTCGCGCGGTAGTAAGCGTCGTCGAAGACCCAGCTTCGGCCCGTAAGCTGCCCAGCAATTACCCGGCGCCCGGACCGGCGTCTTCGCTGGCGGACCTGGTCGAGTGGTGGCAGAACCCCCGGCCCGAGGCGATTCACTCCTTCTCCGGTCCCGAGTTCAATCACGGCGAACGGCTTTACTTTGGCCGCGAGGACGCCGTCGTGCGAGCGGTACGCGCCCTGCCCAGCAGCAAGGCGATCGCCTTGCTCGTCTGGCCGGATGAGGCGGGCGACGACGAACAGGAGTTCCCAGCCTTCACGATGGTCCAGCTACAGCAGCGACACGTCAAGCATGAGGTCTATCTCGATGTGGTCGGTGTATTCCGCAAGCAGGACCTCGATTACTGGTGGCCGGTGAACATGGCGGAGTTAGAGCAGATCCAGCGCCGTGCCCTCGACGCCGCGCATGAAGGTGAGGGTGACGAGGAGTTGCGAGATGCAAAGGCCGGACGACTCATCTCGATGACCAGCATCGGGGCTCACGAGAACACGATTCCGCAGATGGCAGGCACCGCCCTCGATCGAGCGGTCGATCTGCGTCCACAGCAGGTCTACTACCTCGCGTACTTGGCTGCGCACCCCGGCCCGAGCACCGAGGCACAGTGGAAGGCTGCCCTCAAGGGCATCGGCGATCGGGAGGGCAGCGGGTTACTGATTCCTTCGATCGGGATCCAGCGCCTGGTCGCAGCGATCGAGGTCCATCTGGAGGGAAGTTCTTCTCCGCGCTTTCGGAAGCTCGCACGCGAGGTCACAGAGCTGCGAGATGAGGCAGCTCGGGCGGAGCGCGTTCTGCGCGGCCAGGACACCCCGGATCCTGGCGATCTCGACGCTCGAGGCGAGGAGCTGCACGGTCGTGTCGCGAAAGTGGAATCGGCCCTGCGCGGAGTGGTGAGAGAGGCGGCCAAGGGGGGCTCTGGCGATGACGGCTGATGCGTCCGCTCCGACTGTCACCCTGCCGCTGACGATGAGCTTCTCCCGAGCCCAACTCGTCGATGCGGCGCTCGATCTGGCGACCGCATCGGCCGCGGTCTCGAACTACTGCGACCACGTCGAGCACAACGAGCGGGCTGACGTAGGAGATGTGCAGGAGGCCGGCGCGGTGCTCAGGGCCACCGGCGCGCGCCTGAGTCGTGTGGGGGGATACGACCCGGTCGACCTATACGCGCGGCGTCTGTCGATGATCGAGCAGCGCAACGTCATCCATTGCGAGGGGTCCTTCGACGGAGCGGCGGCCGCTCGCGATGCTGCCGACTGGCGGGCTCTGCAGTTGGTTCAAGTCGCCCACGACCACGCCTATCACGCCGATGTCATCGGGCTTACGAAGTGCGATCAATTGCGTCACTACGCGTTGCATGTGGCGAAGCTCTCCGGGGCGACGGCGTGCGTTGCCCGCGGTGAGGCGCCCCAGAAAGACTGGTTGGAGCGCCGGGTGCCCGACATGCTGCTCTTTGGCATGAAGTTGGCAACGGTGACCCTGCAGGCGTTGCCGACCGAAGCGGTAGAGGCCGGGAACGAGCCCAACGCCTCACCGCGCTTGGTCGCGTAGAAAACGTCTGCGCCCGCCGGCTCTCCCCTCATGCGCCATCCCGCATAACCTGCAAGCCGTCGTGCAGGCGCAGGAGCGCCGTGCGTGGGGGGGAACGCAGGGACGTGCGCGATCCGCTGCTCAACGAGGCCCTGCGGCGATTGGCCGCCGAGGCCGCGACCCGTCTCACGACGCTGGTCGCCGGCGGGGATCAGGTGCCGTTCGACGTGGCCGAGTCTGCCGGCCCCGACGAGGCCTTCTTCCACAGCTACGTGCCGCTGACCGCACGCTACGTGCGCGAACGCGAGTCGGAGCTGCGCACGCTGCCCGCCTTCGAGCCGGCGCGCGAAGCGATCGTCCTCGCCGACGTCGCCGCGCCCTACCTCGAGCAGCGGGGCGAGCAGGTGCCCGGCGAGCCCGGCGAGCGCGCCGCGCGCCTGCTCACGGTCTTTCTCGCCGGCCTCTGGGACGGCTGCACGGAGTTCGCGCTCGACGCCGCGCGGCTGGAGCAGGCGCTCGCCGTGCTCGACGCCGAGGTCGGCAGCGCCGACGAGGCCGAGCTGCTCGTCGTCCCGCTCGTCGGCCTGAAGATGCCGGTAGCCCGCCTGCAGCTGCCGCACGGTGTGCAGCTCGTGCGCGCCGACAGCATCGAGGCGCCGATCGAGGCGATGCGCAGCGAGGGCATGGGCCGCGCCGCCTGGGAGCCGCAGTTCCTCGCGGTCGCCGAGCAGGGCGAGGGCTCCGACAGCGCCGCCCACGCGATTGCGCAGCTGACCGACCTGATCAGCGTCATGCGTCTATACAAGGGCGGCGGCGTCGGTCTCGGCCCGCACGCCTTCGCGCCGACCGGCGAGGGCCGCTGGCGCCGCATCGCGACCGGCGCCCCGGCGCCGCGCGGCGACGGCTACGAGCTTTCCGAGGCGGAGACCGCCGAGCTGGTCGAGCTGGCGCAGACACTGGAGGCGCGCCCCGACCCGGCGGGCCCGCTGGCCTGGGCGGTGCGGCGCTTCGAGCTCGGCTGCGAGCGCCCCTCGCCCGCGGAAGGGCTGAGCGACCACCTGCTGGCGCTGCGCGCCGTGCTCGACGGCCAGGGGCCGGTCGGCGCCTCGCTGCCGATGCGCGCCGCGGCATTGATCGCCGACGGCTCGAGCGACCGGCTCGCCGTGCGCGAGCGGTTCGAAGCGGCGATGCAGCTCGAGCGCGCCCAGATGTCGGGGCTCGCAGGCGAGGCCACGCCCGGCCTCGCCGGCTGGGTCGAGGAGAGCGTGCGCCGCGTCCTGCGCAAGGCCGCCCTCGGCGAGCTCGGCGCCGACCTCAACGAGGCCGCCGACGAGACCCTGATCGCGACGGGACTCGACACCGGCGACGCGTCCATTGCCGTGGCCGAGGAAATCGACGCCGGGCAGATCGCCGGGCAGATCGCCGAGCCCGATCCAGAGCCCACCCTCCAAGCCGACCGAAGTAGAGGTTTTCACCGCTATGCGGGGAAAACCTCGACCACGGTCGGGGGGGAACCGACCATCGAGGACGAGGAGGAGCACGACATGACCCAGGACACCCGGATCCTCGAGCCGGTCCCGGCCGAGGACGAGATCCGCATCACCGCCCGCGACTGGATGGAGGAGGTCGAGGAGGAGGGCCAGGTCTCCGTCGAGGAGAGCACGCTCGACTTCCCGGCGGTCGCCGACGACCTCGAACGGCGCGAGCGCATCGACACCCCGCGCGTCCGCCATCTCTTCCCGGTCCCCGAGGACGCGGACTGGGACGTGAAAGAGCTGCGTTACGACCATTACCGCCACCGCACCGGTTAGGCGCGGCCGGCGGCGATCTCGATTCGCTCCTCGGAGGACGCGAACAGGTAGCGGTCGATCTCGGCGAGGCCGCCGAGGTCGTGCACGTCCTCGTCCAGGTAGGGGACGCGGATGACGCCGCGCGTGCGCAGCTCCGCCGCCAGGTGCTCGATGTTGCGCGCGTCGCGCTCGGCCAGCGCCTGGTAGTCGGCGAAGTTCTCGCGGACGCGCCGGGCCAGGTCCTCGTCGCCGAGCCGCGAGGCCAGCGCCGCCTCGAGGTCGGCGGAATCGCCGTCGCCGCGCAGGCGCTCGGCCGGGTAGTGGACCTTGTTGACGATCACCCCGCCGAAGGGCAGCTTCGCCTCGACCAGCTTGCGGTGGAAGTAGACGGCCTCGTCGATCGGCTCGCCCTGCGGGCCGCAGACGACGAGGAAGCAGGTGTGCGGGTCGGCGAGCAGGCTGTTGACCCGCTTGGCGCGGGCCTGGAAGCCGTCGACCATGCCGCTGAAGGCGTTGAAGAACTCGGCCAGGTCGGCGATCAGGTCGAAGCCGACGATCCGCTTGAAGACCGAGAGCGCGACCGAGGCGCCGCGCCCGGCGACCTTCGCCGCCAGCCCGGTCGGCTTCATGAAGACGCGCAGCGAGCGCCCCTCGATGAACTGGGTGAGGCGTTTGGGCGCGTCGAGGAAGTCGAGCGCGTTGCGGGTCGGCGGCGTGTCGAGCACGAGCAGGTCGAAGCGCCCCTCGGTGTGCAGCTCGAACAGCTTCTCCATCGCCATGTACTCCTGCGAGCCGGCGAGCGCGCTGGAGATCTGCTGGTAGATGCGGTTGTTCAGCACCCGGTCGCGCGACTCCTCATCGGGCGCCTGGCGCGCGACCAGCTCGTCGAAGGTCGCCTTGGCGTCGAGCATCATCGCCCACAGCTCGCCCTTCATCTCGACCCCGTGCCGCTCGAACAGCGCCGGGTCGACCTTGCGCGCCTCGTTGCCGAGCTCGCGCAGGCCGAGCGAGTCGGCGAGCCGCTTGGCCGGGTCGATCGTCAGCACGCAGACGCGTTTGCCGCGGGCCGCCATGCCCGCCGCGATCGCCGCCGAGGTCGTCGTCTTGCCGACGCCGCCGGAGCCGGCGCAGATGCAGATGTCCTTGCCGGCGAGGATCTCGTCGACGGCGGGCATCAGTGCAGCCTCCCGGCGAGTTTGCGCGCCGCCTCGACGTCGAGCGCGGGCTCGAAGAGGAAGGGCAGCGTCTTGACCGGCGCCTCGACCCGGCGCCGCAGGCGGGCGAGCTGGGCGCGCTGGGAGCGGGCGCGGTCGTGCTCGGAGGCGGCGGCGCGGGCGGCGGCGCGCAGGGCGCCGTTCTCGCCGCCGGCGAGCTCGGCGAGCCGCTCCGCCTCCTCTTTCGAGAAGCGCTCGGGGTAGAGGCCGTTGAGGTAGACGCGGTCGACCGCGACGCCGACCTCGGTGCGCAGGTCGTGCTCGAGCGCGGCCGACTCGTTGACCGGCATCTCCTCCGGCAGGGCGACGATCGCGGTGCCGGTGTGCGCCTGGTCGGTGATCAAGCGGTCGAGCGCCTGCGCCTGCCCGTGGATCGGCCCGACGCGGGCGATGTTGGCGAAGGTGCGCGGCGTCTGCAGGAAGCCGACCCCGTGCCCGGTCGCCGGCGCGTCGACGATCACCAGGTCGTACTTGCGCCCCTTCTTCACCTTGCGGTCGAGCTGCGCCAGCTCCCAGATCTTGCCGATCGTGACCAGCTCCTTCAGCCCCGGCGTGGCGGCGGCGAGGTAGGAGAAGATGCGGCTGCGGAAGAGCATGTCGCGCATCGCGCGGACCTTGAGCTGCAGCAGGACGTACTCGCGCATCGACTCGTCGGGGTCGATCGAGATCGCCCACAGGTTCTCCTCCATCTCGACCTCGTGGAAGCCGACTTCGCGGTGGGCGAAGACCCGCGAGGCGTTCTCCTGCGACGCGACCTCGCAGACGATCGTGCGCTTTCCCTCGGCCGCGGCGCGCAGCCCGAGCGCGACCGCGACCGTGGTCTTGCCGACACCGCCCTTGCCGGTCACGAAGACCAGTCGCTTGTCGAGAATGTCGGGGATCGGGGTGATTCCTAGCAATTTCGGGACATGGCAGGAAAAGCGGGTACCCGTGCGAATACCCGCGCAATGGGATTTCTGAGCCGCAAGAACAAGACCGCGCCCGCGCCGACCGTCGAGGAGCAGCACCCGATCGTCGAGGAGCTGCGGGAGATGGAGGACGCCGTTCCCGAGAAGTCTCAGCCCGCGGGTCCTGTCGCGGACCAGGGGGGGTCCGAGCCGGCGCTGGGTTTTTCGCCTGGTGAGAATGCCCCTGCCGCTGAGCCTGAGGGGCGAAAAACGGACGCCGCTGCCGCCTCGGACCCCCCCTCGCCCGCACCACCCGCGGGAGAGGCCGCCGTGGAGGACCCGCCGCCCTCCGAGCCGGAGCGGTTCATGCCGAAAGATCTGCTGGCGCCGTCGCGGCACTCGGGCTCGCAGGAGAGCGCTGAGGTCGAGGTCGAGGCGCCCGCCAAGCATGCCGAGGTGATCGCGTTTGCCAACCAGAAGGGTGGGGTTGCGAAGACGACCACGACGCTGAATCTCGCGGTTGCGTTTGCCGAGTCCGGGCACCGGGTGCTGTGCGTCGATCTCGATCCGCAGGGCAACCTGACGATGAGCCAGGGGATCGATCCCGACAAGGTCGAGAAGAGCCTCTACGACGTGCTCGTCAACGACATGCCGATCGGCGAGATCATCCAGCACCGCGAGATCGACATCGCCGTCTCCTCGATCGACCTGGCCGGCGCCGAGATCGCGATGAGCACCAAGATCGGCCGCGAGCGCTCGCTCGAGAAGGCGCTGAAGGAAGTCTCCGGCGAATACGACTTCGTCTGCATCGACACGCCGCCGAGCCTCGGCCTGCTGACGATCAACGCGCTGACCGCGGCGAGCAAGGTGATCGTCCCCGTGCAGTGCGAGTATCTCTCGATGCGCGGGCTGGTTCAGCTGCAGAACACGCTGAGGATGATCCAGGAGAATCTCAACCCGGACGTGCGCATCGAGGGCATCCTGCCGACGATGCTCGACACGCGCACCGTGCACGCCAAGGAGGCGATCGAGATCCTCGAAGAGAACTTCGGCGACCTCGTCTTCCAGTCCCGGATCCGCAAGGCGATCAAGTTCGCCGAGGCGCCGGTCAAAGGCGCCAGCGTGCTCAAGTACGATCCCGAGGGGAACGCCGCGGGTTACTATCGGGACTTGGCGAAGGAGGTCTTGGCACATGAGTCGGCGTAAGCGGGCGAGCATGCGCGAGGGGCCGCTGTCGGATCTTTTTCGCAGCACGACCGACGAGGGGTCCCGGCCCGCGGGTCCTGACGCGGACGAGGGGGTGTCCGAGCCGGCGCTGGGTTTTTCGCCTGGCGAGGATGCGCCTGCTGCTCAGCCTGAGGGGCGAAAAACGGACGCCGCTGCCGCCTCGGACACCCCCTCATCCACGCCACCCGCGGGAGAGGACTCCAAGTCAAGCTCAGAACCCTCGGCGCCCGAGAAGCTGAAGAAGGTCTTTGCGGAGGAGCCGGCGCCGCGAGCTGAACAGCCCAGCGAAACGCCGCGGTATGGGCGGGAGGAACCGGAGTACGAGCCGCCGGGAAGCGGCGAGCCGCACCAGCCGGTGATCCGCGTCGTCGGCGTGGGGGGCGCCGGGGTCAACGCGGTCAACCGGATGGTCGACGCGAACGTGCCCGGGGTCGAGTTCATGGCCGTCAACACCGATCTTCAGTCGCTGCAGCTCTGCGTCGCCGACGTCACCGTGCACATCGGCGACGAGCAGACGCGCGGCCTCGGCGCCGGCGCCGACCCCGAGGTCGGCCACGACTCCGCCTTCTCCGAACAGGACAAGATCAAGCGCCTGCTCAAGGGCTCCGACATGGTCTTCGTCGCCGCCGGCGCCGGCGGCGGCACCGGCTCCGGCGCCGCGCCGGTCGTCGCCCGCCTCGCTCGCGAGGTCGGCGCGCTCACCGTCGGCATCGTCACCAAGCCGTTCAGCTTCGAGGGCTCGCGCCGCGGCAAACAGGCCGCGAAGGGCATCGAGGAGCTCGCCGCCGCCGTCGACACGCTGATCGTCGTCCCCAACGACCGGCTGCTCGAAGTGCTCGACGAACAGACCTCGATGGTCGAGGCGTTCCAGGTCGCCGACGACGTGCTGCGCCAGGGCGTGCAGGGCATCTCCGACCTGGTCACGCTGCCGGCGCTGATCAACCTCGACTTCGCCGACGTGCGCACGATCATGTCCGAGGCCGGCCGGGCGCTGCTCGGGATCGGCATGGGCTCGGGTGAGGGCCGCGGCCTCGCCGCCGCCGAGAAAGCGATCTCCTCGCCGCTGCTGGAGACCTCGATGGAGGGCGCGCGGGCGATCCTGCTCTCGATCACCGGCGGCCCCGACCTCTCGCTGGTCGAAGTCAGCGAGGCGGCGAAGCTGGTCGGCGAAGCGGCCCACCCCGACGCCAACATCATCTTCGGCGCCAACATCGACGAGGACCTCGGCGACCAGATCTGGGTCACCGTCGTCGCCACCCGCTTCGACGGCCAGTCGGCGCCGCGCCGCGCGGCCGAGCCGACGATCCGCCGCACCAAGGACGCCGGCCGCGGCCGCGCGCCGCGCAACGAGAAGGCCGGCGAGCTGAGCTCGCTGGACGTGCCTGAGTTCCTGCCCGGGTAGCCGCGCTCCATGAGCGGCGTCGTCGCGGCGGGGCACCCCCTTACCGCCGAGGCGGGCGCGCAGGTGCTGCGCGAGGGCGGCAACGCGGTCGACGCCGCGGTCGCCGCGGTGCTCGCCTCCTTCGCGGTCGAGAGCCCGCTGACCGGCTTCGGCGCGGGCGGCTTCATGATGGTCAGCCGCGGCGAGGAGACCGTGCTGATCGACTTCTTCGTCGCCGCGCCGGGCAAGGACGGGACCGAGCGGGGAGTGGAGCTGGCGCCGGTCCCGGTCCACTTCGACGCCGAGACCGTGCAGACGTTCTACGTCGGCCCGGCCTCCTGCGGCGTCCCGGGGACGGCGGCGGGGCTGGAGCTGGCGCTGCGCCGCTTCGGCACCGCGGGGCTCGGCGATCTGGTCGGCGCCGGCGTCCGGCTGGCGCGCGAGGGCGCCCCCGTCAACGCGATCCAGGCCTACATCCTCGAGATCCTCTGGCCGATCCACGAGCGCCTGCCGGAGACGCGGGAGCTGTACGCGCCGGAGGGGCGCCCGCTGGGCGAGGGCGATCTGCTGCGCTTCCCGGAGCTCGGCGACGCGCTCGAGCGCTTCGCCGCCGAAGGCGCGGAGCCCTTCTACCGCGGCGAGGTCGCCGCGGCGCTGGCGGCGCACGTGCGCGGGGCCGGCGGAACGCTGGGCCCGACCGACCTGGCGCGGTACGAGGCGATCGAGCGCCGCCCGATCCACGCCCCCTTCCGCGGCGCCGAGGTGCTGACCAACCCGCCGCCGTCCTCGGGCGGGATCCTGATCGCCTACTCGCTCGGCCTGCTCGAGCGGCTCGGCGAGCGCAGCGGGCCCGAGCAGCTCGTCGCCGCGATCGACGCCGCCAACGGCGTCCGCGGCGAGGAGTTCGCCGAAGCGCTCTACGGCGAGGATCTGGAGGAGACGCTGCTCGACCCGCGGCGCCTCGACCTGCGCGCCGGCGACCTGCTCGGCTCGACCACCCACATCTCCGTGCTCGACGCGGACGGGCTGTGCGCCAGCGTCACCTGCTCGAACGGCTCCGGCTCGGGCGTGCTCGTGCCGGGCACCGGGGTGATCCTCAACAACATGCTTGGCGAGGAGGACCTCAACCCGCTCGGCTTCCACGCGATCGCGCCGGGGCGGCGGGTGCCGTCGATGATGGCGCCGACCGTGGTCCGCCGCGACGGCGAGATCGAGCTCGGCCTCGGCAGCGCCGGCTCGAACCGGATCCGCTCGGCGATCGTGCAGACCGTCGTGCGCGCGCTCGAGCAGGGGATGCCCGCCGGCGAGGCCGTGCGGGCGCCGCGGCTGCACTTCGAGCAGGGCGTCGTCCAGGCCGAGCCGGGGATCGACGAGGCGGCGCTGGCGCGGATCGAGGCGCGCGGAATCCCGGTCCTGCGGCGGCCGCGGATCAACCTCTTCTTCGGCGGCGTGCAGGCGGTCGCCCGCGATCCGTCCAGCGGCGAGCTGAGCGGCGGCGGCGACCCGCGCCGCGGCGGCGCCGTCGCCACCGCCTGATGACGTCTTATGCGTCATATGCACGCATGAGGCGCCGGGCAAGGGAGAGAATGCCGCGATGACCGATTTCGAGGCTGAGGGTCTGCTCGACGGCACCGCGGGCGCGGCGCGCGAGGCGCGGCGCCAGCTGCTCGAACGGTTGGCGGGCGAAGGCGTCCCGCTCGAGGAGCTGCGCGAGGCGGTCGAGGGCGGCCGGCTGACCCTGTTGCCCGTCGAACGGGCGATCTCCGGCGACGGCGCCCGCTATACGCCACGCGAAGTCGCCGAGCTCTCCGGCGTCGAGCTCGATCTGCTGCAGCGCGCCACCGCGGCGGTCGGCATTCCCTACCCGGACCCCGACGAGCGCTCCCTCACCGGCGCCGACCTCGAGGAGGCGAGGCGGATCAAGGCATTCCACGACGCCGGCCTGCCCGAGGACGGGATCCTGCAGGTGGCGCGGACCGTGGGCATGGCGACGGCGCGGATCGCCGAGGCGAACCGCGAGCTGGTCGTGCGCACGCTGATGCAGCCGGGCGACACCGAGCGCGACCTGGCGCTGCGCTTCGCCGCCGCCGCCGAGCACATGCTGCCGCTGTTCGAGCCGACGCTCTCCTACGCCTTTCGCGCCCACATGCTGGAGCAGATCCGGCGCGACGTGATCGGGGCCGCTGACCTCGCGGCCGGGGAGATCGGCGCCGGCTCTGAGGTCGCCGTCTGCTTCGCCGACCTGGTCGGCTTCACCAAGCTCGGCGAGCAGGTCGAGACCGAAGAGCTGGGCCTGATCGCCGGCCGCCTCGACGAGCTGGCGACCGCCGTGGCGGAGCCTCCCGTGCGCCTGGTCAAGCTGATCGGCGACGCGGCGATGCTCGTCTCCACCGACGCCGCGGCGATGGTCGAGGCGGCGCTGCGCATGGTCGAGGCCGCCGACGAGGCCGGCGACGAGCTGCCCCGCCTGCGCGCCGGCATCGCCCAGGGCTCGGTCCACGTCCAGGCCGGCGACTACTACGGCCGCCCGGTCAACCTCGCCAGCCGCCTGACCGCGATCGCCAAACCCGGCAGCGTCCTGATCGACGCCGCCGCCAAGGACGCCGCCGGCGAGCGCTTCGAGTACTCCTTCGCCGGCGAGAAACGCCTCAAGGGCTTCGACCGCCGCGCCCGCCTCTACCGCGCCCGCCGCGACCAGGGGGCGTAGCGCTCAGCCCGGCTTGCGGGCGGAGAGGAGGAGGTTGTAGAAGAGCTCGGCGGGGAGGTGGGGCTCCAGGAGGCGGGTGTCGACCTTCTGCAGGGCGATGTAGCTGTTGAAGGCGAAGCGGCGCCAGGACCAGGAGACCGAGTCGGGCTCGGCGCTCGACTCGACCGTGCGCAGGCCCCAGCCCCAGGCGTTGGCGAGCAGCTCCTCGCCGCCGACGCGGCGCCGCTCGAAGCCGGCGTCGCGCAGCAGGCGGCGCAGGTCGGCGGGGGCGAAGGCGTGCACGTCGACCTCGCCCTCGAGCGAGTGGCCGTGCGAGAGGTCCATCTCGGCGACGGCGCGCGGGCTGGCGCCGACGAGCCGCCGCCAGACCGGCGCGGCGGCCATGCCGAGCCGCTTCGGCGCCGCCGCCAAGCGGTCGCCGTAGCGCGAGGGCTCGCCGCAGAAGGCGATCGCGCCGCCGGGACGCAGCACCCGCCTGAATTCGGCGAAGGCGCGGTCGAGGTCGGGGATGTGGTGGAGGACGGCGTGGCCGAAGACGAGGTCGAAGCTCTCGTCCTCGAAGGGAAGCCGCTCGGCCTCCGTCGTCACCGTCTCCACATCGTCGAGCCCGAGCGACGCCGCGGTCGTCGCCAGCCGCTGCAGCATCCCGGGGGAGATGTCGGTCGCGGTCAGCCGCCCGATCGTGCCCATCTGCAGCAGGTTGAGCGAGAAGTAGCCGGTGCCGGAGCCGATCTCGAGCGCGTCGCCGAAGCGCTCGCCGCCGAGCCCGCCGAGCGCCTTGTCGATCTTGCCGCGCACCTGCCGCTGGCCGGTGGCGCCGAAGTCGATCCCCCACTTGGCGTCGTATTCGTCCGCCGCGGCGTCGTGGTAGCGCGTGTTGACGTCTTTGATGTGCTCGGGCGAGGCGGCGGGCGAGGCTGGCATCGGCCGGGAACGGTACACGGATCGCCGCAACGCACCTCCGCCAGCGCGGTCGAGGTTTTCCTCGCTATGCGGCGATAACCTCGACCGCGGTCGCTCTAATAGCGTCTCGACGCACGTGAGCCGCGAATACGTCCAGGAGAACCAGCCGCCGGGGGTGCCGCCGCTGCCGCTGACCGGCGAGCGGACGCTGCCCGACGTGCCCGAGGAGAACTACTGGTTCCGTCGCCACCTCGCCGTCTACGAGTGGATCGCCGCGCGCGTCGCCGGCAGGCGCGTGGTCGACATGGCCTGCGGCGAGGGCTACGGCTCGAACGTGCTCGCCGGCGCCGCGGCGAGCGTCGTCGGCGTCGACGCCAACCCGGACGCGCACGAGCACGCCCGGCTGCGCTACGAGCGGCCCAACCTGCGCTTCGAGCGCGACCTGGTCGAGAGCTTCGCCGAGCCCTGCGACGCGGTCGTCTTCCTGCAGACGATCGAGCACGTGCAGGACGCCGGCGCGATCCTTGAGCACTTCAAGGCGATGCTCGCTCCCGGCGGCGTCGCCTACGTCTCCACGCCGAACCTGCTCACCCTCGCCCCGCCCGGGGCGGAGAAGTCCGACAACCCCTGGCACGTGCGCGAGTACCGCGCCGCCGAGTTCCGCGCGCTCTGCGAGGCCCATTTCGACCGGGTCGAGCTGCTCGGCCTCTTCCACGCGCGCAAGCTGCGCGCGCACGAGCTGGCGCTGCGGCTGGGCTGGGACCGCGTGCACGAGGCGCTGCGGTTGACCGGGCCGTTCTACCGCCGGTTCACGCCGGCGATCGCCGCCTCCGATTTCGCGCTGCGCGACGGCGACCTGGACAGGGCGCTGGACTTTCTTGCCGTTTGTCATGTGGGGTAGGGAGGGCCCTGGGGGTTCCCCCCTGACCGCTGGGTTTTTCGCCTTTGACCCGGTGGCCGTCCGAGCTGCGGGTTGGGGCGAAAAACAGGGACGCCGCTGGTCAGGGGGGAACCCCCAGCACCCTCCTCACCGGCACGTTCGGGGAGTGTCATGAGAGGCCGGGAGGGCGTCGGCGACCTGGCGATCGTGCTGCACAGCCACATGCCCTATGTGGAGGGCTTCGGCACCTATCCGTTTGGGGAGGAGTGGTTGTTCGACGCGGTGATTCGCTCCTACCTGCCGGTGCTCGAGGCGGCGGAGAAGCTGACGATGACGATTACTCCGGTGCTGGCGGATCAGCTGGAGGACGCCGGCGCCGCGGAGCGGTTGCGGCGATTCCTCATCGAGTGGCGGATCGGCGCGGCGGAGGCCGACATGGAGGAGGTCGCGAGCGAGTGTCGCGCCGCGTGCGAGGCCGAGCGCGACCGCTACCGGCACGCGCTGGCGCTGCTCGACGCGGCCGGCGGGGATCCGCTGCGGCCGTTCCGGGACGCCGCCGCCGAGGGGCGCGTGGCGCTCGCCGCGTCCGCCGCCACGCACGCCGTGCTGCCGATGCTGGCGACGCGCGCCGGGGTGCGGTTGCAGCTCGACGCCGGCATCCGCTCGCACCGGCGGCGCTTCGGCTGGGACGGCGGCTTCTGGCTGCCCGAGTGCGCCTACGCGCCCGGGCTGGAGGCGCGCCTGGCCGAGCAGGGTGTGGGCTGGTTCTGCGTCGACCAGAGCGCCCACGACGCCGACTCGCTCGACGCGCTGAGCCCAGTCGCCACCGCGGCCGGCCCGGCGGCGCTGCCGATCGACTGGGAGGCGATCCAGTGGCTGTGGTCGCTGGACGGCTACCCGTCGGACCCTGCGCACGCCCAGTTCGCCGGCAAATCGCTGCGCGGCGTGCGGATCTGGAAGGTGGGGGGCGGGGCCTACGACCCGGCCGCCGCCGCGGCGGCGGCACGGCGCCAGGCCGGCGAGTTCCTCGCCGCGGCCGCCGAGCGCCTGCGCGAGTTCGCCGCCACCCGCGACCGCCGCGGCCTGCTCGTCTTCGCGATCGACACCGAGCTGCTCGGCCACTGGTGGTCGGAGGGGGCGCTCTGGCTGCGCGAGGTGCTCGCCGGCGCCGCGGGCGCCGGCATCCGCCTGCTCACCGCGCCCGAGGCCCTTGCCGAGCACGAGCCGCAGCCGCGACCGCTCGCCGCCTCGACCTGGGGCGAGGGCAAGAACCTCGACACCTGGGACTCGCCGCCGGTCGCCGACCTCGCCTGGGGCGCGCGGCGGCTCGAGCTGCGCCTGCTGCGGGCGCTCGCCCGCGGCCTGCGCGGACCGGCGGCGCTGCGCGCCGCCCGCGAGCTGCTCGCCGTGCAGGCGAGCGACTGGGCCTTCCTCGACAAGCGCGGTCAGGCCGGCGACTACCCTTTCCGCCGCGCCACCGACCACGCCGAGGCGATGCTCGAGGCCATAGACTCCCGCGGCAGCAGCGACCCGAGTATGCGTGCCCTAGCCCCGGACATGAGCCTCGCGCCTCTGTTGGAGCCCTGAGCGGGGACCCGAGCCGAGCCGACCATGCGCGTCCTGATCCTCTCCTGGGAGTACCCGCCGCTGATCGAGGGCGGCCTGGCGCGCCACGTGCGCAAGCTCTCCGAGGCGCTGATCGAGCGCGGCGTCGAGGTCCACGTCCTCACCCGCGGCGGCGAGGAGTCGCCGGCCGAGGAGCGCCGTGCCGGCGTGCAGATCCACCGCATCCGCGAGCCGCAGCGCCCGACAGAGCTGGGCGAGTTCGTCGCCTGGGTCGAGCGGATGAACTCCGACATGCTCGCCGCCGGGGTCGAGCTCGGCGACCGCTACGGGTTCGACCTCGTGCACGGCCACGACTGGCTCGTCGCCAACGCCTGCGACCACCTGGCGAAGCGCTTCGAAGCGCCGCTGGTGACGACGATCCACGCGACCGAGCACGGCCGCCACCAGGGCTGGGTCGACAAGCACCCGCAGAGCTACATCCACGGGGTCGAGCGCTGGATCAGCAACCGCTCGGAGCGGACGATCGCCTGCTCGCACTACATGCGCGAGCAGATCGTCGACATCTTCGGGGTCGAGGAGGAGCGGGTCAGCGTGATCCCCAACGGGATCGACCCCGACGACCTGCCGGTCCAGGACGCGGCTGAGCTGGTGCGGCTGCGGGCCGAGTTCGCCGCCCCGGACGAGCGCCTGGTGCTGCTGATCGGCCGGCTCGTCTACGAGAAGGGCTTCCAGCTCGCGCTCGAGGCGATGCCGCGGGTGATCGAAGAGGCGCCGGGGACGCGCTTCCTCGTCGCCGGCTCGGGCACCCACGAGGAGGAGCTGCACCGGCAGGCGCGCGAGCTCGGCCTGATGGACCACGGCACATTCCTCGGCTGGATCGGCGACGACGTCCTGCACTCGCTCTACCGGATCGCCGACCTGACCGTGGTGCCCTCGATCTACGAGCCCTTCGGCCTCGTGGCGCTGGAGGCGATGGCCTCCGAATGCCCCTGCATCGTCGCCGACACCGGCGGCCTGCGCGAGGTCGTCCCGCACGAGGAGGTCGGCCTGCGCTTCCGCTCGCACGACGCCGAAGCGCTGGCCGAGGTCGCGATCCGCGTGCTGCGCGACGACGAGCTCGGACAGCGCCTCGTCGCCGAAGCCTACGAGCACCTGCGCCGCTTCGACTGGGGCGACGTCGCCGAGCAGACCGCCGCCGTCTACGCAGAACTAGCGGGCGACCCGAGCCCCGCCTAGTTCCGCCGCGACTCGGCGTCGACCGAGAAGTTGCCGGGACTCGCCGTGCCCGGCGACCACTCGATCCCGTCGATCAGCTCGCCCAGCGGCACGCCGACCGCGCCGGCGAGCTTGATCGCGGTGTCGATCCGCGGGACCCGTTCGCCCCGCTCGAGCAGGCCGATCTCGGTGCGGTGCAGCGAGGCCCGGATGCCGGCCTCTTCCTGCGACATGCCGGCCCTCTTCCGGGCACGGGCGAGGTTCCTGCCAAAGCGCGACGCGATATCCATGAGCGGCATATTTCTGTCTGCGACAGCCATTCTCAACAGCCCTCCACTAGTCATCGAGCGCTAGCCACTCGCAGGGTGGTGTGCCGCGACTTCAGTTGTTGTCTAACAGACAACATAGCGTTAGCGACGGACGCTCAGGGCTGCAGCGTGGTCGGGGCGCCCGGGTCCGGCTCGACCGGGTCGGGCCAGCGCAGCCGCCGCGGCGCCTCGCGCATGCGCACGATCCGCGCCGGCGCCCCGGCGACGACGGCGTTGGCGGGCACGTCCCTGGTGACGACGCAGTTGGTGCCGACGATCGCGTTGTCGCCGACGCGGACGCCGCGCAGGATGCAGGCGCCGTAGCCGATCCAGACGTTGGAGCCGACCTCGACCTCGCGCGTGTAGATGCCCTGCAGGCGGATCGGGCGCTCGACCTCGACCACGCCGTGGTCGAAGTCGATGAACATCGCCCGGTCGGCGATCACGCACTGCTCGCCGATCCGCACCCGCCGGTAGGCGGAGATCGTGCACTCCTGGCCGAGGACGGTCTTGGCGCCGATCTCGACCACCCCCTCGTGGCAGCGGATCTTGGTGCCGTGGCCGAGCCAGACGAAGGGCCCGAACTCGACCCGGCCGCGGCGGGAGATCTGCAGCTCGAGCCCGCGGCCGAGGAAGAGCGGCCCGCCGGTGCGCCAGCGCCAGCCCGCGGGCGTGAGCAGGCGGCGGCAGAGGTAGCGCGCCGCCAGCAGCGCGTATTTGGGCGTCAGCATCCCGTTGCGCGCGCAGAAGCGGAGGAAGCGGATCACGGCGGCCGGGACTTTAGACTGGCGACCGCGATGGCCGACGCTGCCAAGCACAAGCCGAAGACGGGGTCGCTCGCCGAGCGCCTCGTCGCCGGCGACAAGCGCGCCCTGGCGCGCGCGATCACGCTGATCGAGTCCGACGACCCGGCCGGCTGGGAGCTCGTGCGCGAGGTCTACCCGCGCACCGGCAGGGCGCGGATCGTCGGCTTCACCGGCCCGCCCGGAGTCGGCAAGAGCACCCTGATCGGGGCGCTGACGGCCGAGCTGCGCAAGGCCGAGCGCGAGGTGGCGGTGCTCTCGATCGACCCCTCCAGCCCGTTCACGCGCGGCGCCCTGCTCGGCGACCGCATCCGCCTCTCCGACCACTTCCTCGACCCGGGCGTCTTCATCCGCTCGATGGCCTCGCGCGGCGCCCTCGGCGGCCTCTCCGAGGCGGCCCTGCAGGTGGCTTTGGCGATGGACGCGGCGGGCAAGGACGACGTGCTGATCGAGACGGTCGGCGTCGGTCAGGCCGAGATCGACATCGTCGACCACGCCGACACGATCGTGCTCGCGCTGATGCCCGGCTCCGGCGACTCGATCCAGGCGCTGAAGGCCGGCGTGATGGAGATCCCCGACGTGATCGTCGTCAACAAGGCCGACCACCCGATGACCGACACGATGGTGCGCGAGGTGCGCAGCGTGCTCGCGCTCTCGCACGAAGCCGGCGAATGGCAGGTGCCGATCCTGCGCACCGAGGCGGCCCGCGGCGAGGGGGTCGCTGAGCTGGCCGAGAAGATCGACGAGCACCGCGCCCACATCGAGGCCGAGGGGACGCTGGAGCAGCGCCGCGCGCGCAACCTGCGCAGCGAGGTGCTGGGGATCGCGACCTCGCGCATGCGGCGCCGGCTCGAGGCGACCGCGGAGGACGATCCGGAGACCGCCGACCTGCTCGCGCGGGTGGTGCGCCGCGAGCTCGACCCGGCGAGCGCCGCGAGCGAGCTGCTGGAGCGCCAGACCGGTGACTGAGACGCCGGCCACCCCGCTGCCGAGCCTCGCCGAGGCGCGCGGCTGGATCGGCCTGGGGCTGGACGACGTCGGCGGCGATCCCGCCGGCCGGATCGACGGCGTCTACGCCGACGCCGAGAGCGCCGACCCGGCCTGGCTCGTCGTCGCGATCGGCGAGCGCAAGCGCGGCCGGCTGGGGTTCCGCGGGCGGGAAGAGACCAAGAACGTGCTCGTGCCACTGCGCGAGTGTGCGGCGATGCCGACCCGCGCCTGGACCGCGCAGCCGATCCACGTCATCCGGGCGGCCCCGTCGGTCGACCCGGGCCGGCCGCTGCTGCGCGAGCACGAGGTCGCGATCGCCGAGCACTACGGCATCGGCGCCGACGTCGGCCGTCACGCCGAAGTATCCGGCCGCCCGCAGGGCGCCGTCACCGCCCAGCCCGCCTGACCCCCGGGACCGCGGTCGAGGTTTTCGACGGTATGCGGTCATAACCTCGACCGCGCCATCGGGGGCGTAATCCGCGTCACACTTGTGCCCTAGCGTGCCCCACGAATGATCGTCATCTCCGCGTAATCCCGGGCTGCCAGGGTACGTCGCATGGCACTGTTGATCCTGTTCGGGTTCGTGGCGGGCGCGGCGACCGCGCTCTCTCCCTGCGTGCTGCCGGTGCTGCCGATCGCGCTCTCAGCGGGCGCGACCGGCGGCCGGCGGCGGCCGCTCGGCGTCGTCGCCGGGCTCGCCGTCTCCTTCACCTTCGCCACCGTCGCGCTGGTCTACGTCATCTCGGCGCTCGGCCTGCCGGACGACCTGCTGCGCAAGCTGGCGATCTTCGTCCTGATCGGCTTCGGCGTCACCCTGATGATCCCGCCGCTGGCGGCGCGCCTGGAGGCCTACATGAGCCGTTTCGCCAGCATGGCGGGCGGACCGCGCACCGGCGGCGGCGACGGCTTCTGGTCGGGCGTCGCGGTCGGTGGCAGCCTCGGCCTCGTCTACGCGCCGTGCGCCGGCCCGATCCTCGCCGGCGTGATCACCGTCTCCGCCTCGCAGTCGTTCAGCACCGGCCGGCTCGCCGTCGCGCTCAGCTACGGGATCGGCTCCGCCGCCGTCCTCTACTTCCTGATGCTCGGCGGCCGCCGCGTGATCGCGCCGCTCGCCCGCCGCGGCAGCGGCTTCCAAACGGCGATGGGCGCGGTGATGGTCGTCGTCGCCCTGGCGATGCTCGGCAACTACGACATCAAATTCCAGAACCAGATCGCCAGCAGCCTGCCCAGCTTCCTGGTCAACCCCTCGAAGTCGCTGGAGGACACCGGCACGGCGCGCGAAGCGCTGGCCGGCGTCCGCAGCAACGGCGGCGGCGGCGCGCTCGGCGGGGCGACCGCCGAAGCCGCGGTCAACGGCAGCAGCGGGAC
>Ga0210111_1000002_pt1 | contig 90878 bp, 94 predicted proteins | sample China_Galinas_PW_6_FD_185520 | JGI IMG/M metagenome (GOLD analysis project Ga0210111, IMG submission 185520) | Wetland microbial communities from San Francisco Bay, California, USA, that impact long-term carbon sequestration - China_Galinas_PWC_D2... | ecosystem: Environmental > Aquatic > Marine... | reverse complement strand
GCGCGACCCCGGTGATCTACGAGCCGGGGGAGAGCTTCGAGATCGGCGGCAGCCGCACGGTCCGCTCCGGCGAGGACGACCGCGTGACCCTGATCGCCGCCGGCATCACCCTGCACGAATCGCTCGCCGCCGCCGATGGGCTGGCCGGCAAGGGCATCGCCGCCCGCGTGATCGACCTCTACTCGGTCAAGCCGGTCGATCGCGACGCGATCCTCGCCGCGGCGGGCGAGACCGAGGCGCTGGTCACGGTCGAGGACCACTGGGCCGAGGGCGGCATCGGCGAGACCGTCGCCGGCGTCCTCGCCGAAGCCGGCGCGAGCACCCCGCTCATCCGCCTCGCCGTCACCGAGCGCCCCGGCAGCGGCCCCCCCGAGGACCTACTGCGCGCCGCCGGCATCGACGCCGCGAGCATCGTAAGCGCGGCGGAACGCGCAGTTCGGCGCGCAGGCACCCACGGCTGACGCGCCTGACCGGCGCTGGATCGCCACCCACCTCCTCACGAATAGCGCTGCTATTCGCTCGTCGGCGTGCGACCCCCAGCTTGGCCAGTCGCGCCCCCGCGGGCACCTTCGCTTGAACCGCGCGTTCCACCGCGCGGGGTATTCCTGGGTTTTGACTTGACTTGACCCTTGTTTTGCCCGCTGGAGCGCAAGATCTTCTTGTCGGGAAAGGAGAATCCATGAACAACAGACGAGCCAAGGCAGCGGCGACCGCGACGGTGCTGGGCCTGGGGGCGCTCGGCGGGGCCGCGATGGCGACCAACCAGGGCCTGCCCGCCCAGGGCGGCGCGACGACCGCGTCGGTCACGACCAGCGCCAGCGGCACGGGCGCCGTGACCGGTCAGCCCGCGGCGGCGAGCGAAGGCGCCTCGACCCGGCCGCCGATCGTCACCCGCGCCAGCGGTAGCACCGGCAGCGTCGCCCCGGTCGACGACTGACGAGCGACCGCCGTAGAGGTTTTGGTCGTATAGCGATCAAAAGCTCTACGGCGCTCTCAGTCGTCGGCGCCGTGGCCGCCACCGCCGCCACCGCCGCCGGAGTCGCCGCCGTGCCCGCCGCCGCCGTGCGAGTCGTCCCTTTCGGGGGGTGGCTGCGTTTCGGTGGGCGGGATCGTCGTTTCGGGTTCCGGTTCCGGCGCGGTCGGTTCGGTTTCCGGCGCCGTCGTCGTGGTCGGCGGGGGTTCGGCTTCGCGTTCCGGCTCGTTGTGCGAGCCGTGCGTGCTGCCCTTCCTGGTCGTCGTGGGCGCCAGGGCGTCGCCGGCGGATATCGGTTCGGAGGCGAGGCCGATCTGTTGGCTGGCGAGGTTGCTGGCGGCGACCGCCACCGCCGCGGCAACGGCGATGCCGAGCAGCGCGAGGAGCACCCATTTGAGCGTCGCGGCGGAGGTCATCGTTCCGGCACCTCTATGACAGCACGCAGGCCTCCCCGGTCGCGGTTGGCGAGCGTCACGTCGCCGCCCCACTGGCGGGTCAGCTCGCGCGCGATCGGCAGCCCGAGCCCGGTGCCGCTCGGTCCGTGGCGGCCGGCGCTGCCGCGGCTGAAGCGCTCGAAGACCGCGTCCTCCTCGCCCGGCTCGAGCCCCGGGCCGCGGTCGAGGACCTCGACCCGTTCCGGTCCGGCGGCGATCGTCACCGCCGAGCCCGCGGGCGAGTAGAGCAGCGCGTTCTCGACCAGGGAGTCGATCGAGCGGTCGAGGTCGGGCCGCGCGCACCAGGCGCTCGCCACGCCGTCGCTCTCGGCCGCGAGCTCGATCCCGCGCTCGCGCGCGCTCTGCCGCCAGCGCTCCGCGGCGCGGGCCGCCGCGTCGCCGAGGTCGACCCGCTCGCCCGGCAGCTCGTGCTCACCGGCGCGGCTGAGGATCAGCAGCTCGTCGACGATCTGCGAGAGGCGGTCGATCTCGCGCATCGAGGCCTCGAGCTCCGCCGCGGTCGCCGCGTCGCCCTCCGCTCGCGCGGCGAGGTTTTCGAGCCGCAGTCGCAGCCCCGTGAGCGGCGTGCGCAGCTGGTGTGAGGCATCGGCGACGAAGTCCTGCTGGGATCGCAGCAGGCGCTTGATCCGCTGCGTCATCTCGTTGAAGGCGCGGCCGAGCGAGCGCTGCTCGGAGCTGCCCTCGATCGCTACGGAGGTGTCGAGCTCTCCCTCGGCGACCTGGCGCGCGGCCCGGTCGAGGCGGCGGATCGGCTTCGCGATCTGGCGCGCGATCAACGCCCCCGCGGCGAGGCCGAGCAGCAGCACGACTCCGGCCAGCGCCGCGAGGTCGAGCAGCGAGGTGCGCACGGCGCGGTTGACCGCCGAGACGCTCTGGGTGATCCGCACGGCGCCGGCCGGCCGGCCGTGCTCGAGCACCGGCACCGCGGTGGCGAGGATCTCGGCGCCGAGCGTGCTGCTGTTGCGGCTGATCTGCTCGCCGTTGCCGGCCAGCGCGGCGCGGATCTCGGGTCGGCTGGCGTAGCTGCGCCCGGCGGCGGCGCCGGCCGAGTCGGCGAGCAGCCGGCCGCCGGCGTCGACGACGATCACCCTGCCGCGCACGCTTTCTGCCGAGATCCGGGCGAGCCGCCGGAGGCCGCCGCGCTGCGGCGGGTCGATCAGCTCCGAGGCGGTGGCCGCGACGACGTCGGCCTGGCTGCGCGCCTGTCCCTTGACCTCCGAGTCGACGCGGTCGCGCAGGCTGACCGCGAGCGGCACGCCGAGGGCGATCAGCGCGAGCAGCAGGACGTAGGCGAGCGCCAGCAGCAGCGTCGCGCGCAGGCTCATCGCCGCCTACCCCCCGGGCGCGGCGAAGCGGAAGCCGACGCCCCGCACCGTCTCGATGTACGCGGGGTGGTTAGGGTCGTCGCCGAGCTTGCGGCGCAGCCAGCCGATGTGCACGTCGAGGGTCTTGGTCGAGCCGAACCAGTTGACGTCCCAGACGCGCGCCATCAGATCCTCGCGGGTGACCACGTGGCCGGCGTGGCGCATCAGCTCGGCCAACAGGTCGAACTCCTTGCGCGAGAGCTCGAGCTCCTGTCCGCGCAGGCGGGCGATCCGCGCCGCCGGGTCGAGCTCCAGCTCGCCGATCCGGATCGGGGTGGAGCCGCCGGCGCCGTCGCGATCGCCGCTGCGCCGCAGCACGGCGCGGATCCGCGAGATCACCTCGGCGGCGCTGAACGGCTTGACCACGTAGTCGTCGGCGCCGAGCTCGAGGCCGACGATCTTGTCCATCTCGGTGCCGCGCGCGGTCAGCATCACGATCGGCACGTCGGAGCGCCGCCGCAGCTCGCGGCAGACGTCGCGGCCGTCGCCGTCGGGCAGGGCGAGGTCGAGCATCACCAGGTCCGGCTCGGCCTGCTCGGCGAGCTCGAGGGCGCCCGCCGCGGTGGCGGTGACGAGCGCCTCGAAGCCGGCCCGCCGCAAGGCCTCGGCGAACGGCCCGGAGATCGACTCCTCGTCCTCGACCACCAGGACCTTGCCGCTCGCCGCCGCTGACATGGAGCCACTGTAGCGGCGGAATTGCCCTGCTCGTGTGGGTTGTCCGCAGGTTTTGCCAAGCCTTTACCCGGCCGTGAACGGGGCTTCAACAACCCCCCGCCAGACTGGCACCGCAAGCTCAGTCGAGGGGGTTCGAAGTGACGAAGACGAGGACGATAATCGCGACCGCTGTGACCATCGCCGGTCTGGCCGGTCTGGCCGGCTGGGCGATCAGCGCCGACCGCCGGCAGGCCGCCCAGGCCGTCGCCGAGAAGCCGGTCGTGCGCACCAAGGTGATCCGTCGCACGATCCACGTCACCAAGCACGTCAAGCCCAAGCACCCGCTGGCGGCGCCTCCGCCTGCCGCCGGATCGTCCTCGTCGCCGTCCGCCGCGGTCAGCACCGGCTCCAGCGGCAGCGGCTACTCCGAAGAACCGGTGACGACCGCCAGCAGCGGCTCCGCCGGCTCCGAAGAACCGGTGACCACCGCGACCAGCGGCTCCGGCTCCAGCGAACCCGTCACGACCGCGACCAGCGGCGCCGGCGGCGGGGGCGAGGAAGAGCACGAGGCGAGCTACGAGTCCGAGGGTGGGGGCGAGGGTGGCGATGACTGAGGCGAGAACGGAATCGCGCCGCGCGCGCCGGCCCGGGCCGGCGGCCGTGATCTGGGGCTCGATCGCCCTCTTCGCGGTCCTCTTCGCGCTATTCGCCTACCAGATGAGCGCCCCGAGCCAGCCGCGACAACAGGTCCTCGTGCGCAAGCTGATCAAACGGCGGGTGGTCACCACCGTCGTGCCGGCACCCGGCGAATCGACCGTGAGCGCCGGGCCCGCGGTCAGCTCCACCCAGTCCACCACGGGGGCGGCCCCGGTGACCACGAGCGCGTCATGAGCGAGCACGACCTCAGCTTCGACGCGATGGGCAGCCACGTCCGCTTCCTGATCGGCGAGCCGCCCGCGGGCGGGCTCCCGGCCCGCGAGGCGGCCGAGGGGGCGCGCGAGCTGATCGCCGAGTTCGACCGCGAGCTCTCCCGCTTCAAGCCCGACAGCGAGCTCTCCCGCCTCAACGCGGACGAGCGCGAGCGGGTGCCGGCCTCGGCGCTGCTGCGCCGCGCGGTCGGTGCCGGCCTCTTCGCCGCGGAGCGCAGCGGCGGCCTCGTCGACCCGACGCTTCTGCGCGAGATCGAGGCGAGCGGCTACGCGAGCTCGCGCGCCGGCATGGCGGGCGCGCCGCTCGACGCCGCCCTGGCGCAGGCGCCGCCGCGCCGGCCCGCCCGGCCCGCCGCCGAGCCGCGCTGGCGCAAGATCGCCGTCGACGACGAGCGCGGTGAGATCGTGCGCCCGCCGGGGGTCCTGTTCGACACCGGCGGCACCGGCAAGGGGCTAGCCGCGGACCTCGTCGCCGAGCGGCTGCGGGGCTACTCGCGCTTCGTCGTCGACTGCGGTGGCGACATCCGGATCGGCGGCGAGGACGCCCTGGTCCGTCCCTACGAGGTCTACGTCGAGCACCCGCTGACGGGCGGGCGAGCTTTCGTCCTGCGGCTGAGCCGCGGCGGCGTCGCGACCTCCGGCCTCAACATCCGCATCTGGCGTGACGGGAACGGGCGCTACGCGCACCACCTGCTCGATCCGGCAAGCGGCGAGCCCGTCTGGACCGGGCTGGTCGGCGCCACGGCGCTCGGCGACAGCGCCGTCGAAGCGGAGACCCTCTCCAAGGCGGCGCTGCTCTCCGGTCCGCGCGGCGCGCGCGAGGTGCTCGCCGAGCAGGGCGGCCTGATCGTCCACGACAGCGGCCGGGTCGAGCCGGTGGGACCGCTGGCGAGACCGCCGCGGGTGCGCCTGCCACGGCGCGAGCCGAACGGAGCTTCCGCATGAGCGCCGAAACCTCGACCACGCTGGCGACCCACGGCTGGTGGCTGGCGAGTCGCGCCTCCGGCCTCGTCGCGATGCTCCTGATCGCCGTCTCGGTCGGGATCGGGCTGGCGATGGCGGGCAAGGTGATGCGCCGTCCCGGCCTCTCGAGGAAGCTGCTCGCGATTCACGAGCACACGGCCCTCGCCGGCATCGTGGCGATCGCGGTGCACGGCATCACGCTGCTCGGCGACCCCTGGCTCAACCCTGGCGTCGCCGGGATCGCGGTGCCGTTCGCGATGTCGTTCAAGCCGCTGTTCACCGGCCTCGGCATCGTCGGCGGCTACCTGGCGGCGCTGCTCGGGCTGAGCTTCTACTTCCGCAAGCGGATCGGGGCGAAGCTGTGGCGCAAGGCGCACCGGGCGACGGTGCTGGTCTACCTGCTCGGCCTCGTGCACGCCTTCGGCAGCGGCACCGACGTCTCCGCCGTCTGGTTCAGGTGGTGGGTCGTGCTCACCGCGCCGGTCATCGGCGGCCTCTTCGTCTACCGCGTGCTCAGCGGGCGGGCCAAACGCGCACCGCGCCCCGCCCGTCCCCGGCTTCGTCCCATACCAGCGACCGAGGAGGCAGCATGAGTCTGTCAGTTGCCCGCGTTCCCTCGGCGACGTTCTTCCCAGGCGTTCGCCATCGCGATCCGCTGCGCGATCGTCGGGTGGGATCCGTAGAGCACCGAGGTCCAGCTCGGCGGGTCTGGGTCGCTGAGGCTGGCGATGGCGAGATGACGTAGCGATTCGCGGTCCGCGGCCGGGTCGTGGGTCGCTTCCAGCGCCGCCCAGTCGGCGGCTGCCTCCTGGCGTCTGCTGACGACGTTGAACAGCGGCGTGGCGAGGAGCTGCAGGGCGACGAGGACGAGCAGCGCGACGGGCACGGCCTCGGGCCGGGCGAGGCCGCCGCGCCCCCGCGTGAGCAGCGCGATCAGCGCCGTCGCGGGAATCAGGAAGAGCGCCGTCCAGCCGACCCCCTTGAGGACGTCGTGGTGGGCCAGGTGGCCGAGCTCGTGGGCGAGCACGACGCGCAGCTCGGCATTGTCGAAGCGGCCGTCCAGCAGCGTGTCCCAGAGGACCACCGTGCCGGTCGGCCCGAGGCCGGTCGCCTCGGCGTTCGGCGCGGTCGTGAAGCGATGGACGTCCTCGACCTCGAGCCGCGTGCCGGAGAGCCCCTGCTCGCGTTCGAGCTGTCTCGCCGCGGCGACGAGCCGCGGCCGCTGCAGCGGGTGGGTGTCCGGGATCAGGTAGGGGCTGAGGAAGACGAAGAGCAGCGCGAGCGCGGCGAAGATCGGCGTCGCGACCGCCCACCACGAACGCCGCAGCACGCCCGCCAGGCCCATCGCCACGGCCAGCGCCGCCGAGATGAAGAGGAACTCCGAGCCGAGCGAGAGGAAGCTGTTGACGAGCCAGCTCAGGTAGCCCTGGTGCGAGACGCCGTGGTCGCGCTGCCACCAGACCGCCGCCAGGCCGAACGGGACCTCGACCAGCCAGACGATCGCGAAGCCGAGCATGCCGAGCAGGATTCCGGTGCCGACGCGGCCGGCGGCCGACTCGCGCATCAGGCGGTGGCCGCGGCGGGCGTAGACGGTCAGCACCCCGAGCAGCGCCAGCGTCGCCAGCAGCCCGTCGATCGCCAGGAAGCGCTCGTAGGAGGCGCTGCGCGATAGGAACGAGTCGCTGAAGAAGCGGCTCACATCGACGTGGGGGAGATGCGCCGGCCCCGGGTCGGTCGAGGCCCAGAGCGCCTGTGCCGCCCAGGCCCAGAGCGCGGCGACGGCGAGCAGGGCCGCCGCGGCGGCCCAGAACCTCCTACGGCGCATCCGGCGGCGCGACCGCCGCCGCGGGCGCCGGGGGCGGCTGCGCCGGCGCCAGGCAGGGACCGCTGTAGGGGTAGGCGCCGGTGAGCAGCGAGAGGTAGGCGTTCGTCTGCGAGCTGTAGCGCAGGGCCTGGGCGCCGGCGTTGCGCAGCCCTTCGGGCATGCGGCCGGTGAACAGCGCCACGAACCAGCCGAAGATCGCGATGACGCCGAGCAGGGAGCCGAAGGCGGCGTTGAGCAGGAAGGCCGGGATCGCGAGGATCAGGCGGAAGAACACGGTCCAGCGGTTCTGGCGGGCGCGCTCCGCCACCCGGAGCTCGATCGGGTAGCTGCCCGGCGCTCCGGTGAAGCCCGGGAACGGGTTGCCGATCAGGTACAGGTAGGCGTAGACGTGCAGCTCGTAGCGCACGTAGGCGGCGATGAAGCGGTGCAGCCCCCGCGGCGGGGTCGCCGTGAACAGAGTCGCGAACCAGTTGGCGATCACGGCGAAGAAGACGGCGATCCCCCAGAGCAGCAGCCAGACGATGTGGGGGACGGCGAGCACCAGCCGGAAGAAGACGGTGAGCCGGCTGCGCCGCAGGTCGTCGCCGCTCGGGTCGAGCTGGACCGGGTCGTCGCGGACCGGCAGCGGCCCGATCGCGGTCTCCGGGTCGACCGTCGGGTAGCGGTCGGTGAGGATCAGCAGGTAGCCCCAGACCTGCGCCCCGTAGGCGACGACCCAGGCGACCGCGTCGCGCAGCCCCCGGTTCATGCGGCCGCGGGCGAGCGAGAAGAACCAGCCGAGCACGGCGGCGACGACGAGCAGGCCGATCGCGCCGGTGTAGCCGGTTTCGGATCGCTGGTACTGGTAGCCGGTGAGGACCGAGAGCAGGACGAGCGCCGGGATCGCCAGGATCAGCCGGAAGAAGACGGTCCAGCGATTCTGCCTCCCGGGCGGGTCGACCTCGAGGTCGACCGGGTAGCCGGGCCTGCCGCCGAAGCGGGGGAACGGCTCCGCGGCGAGGTTGAGGTAGGCGTAGACGTGGGTCCCGTAGCGGACGAAGCGGGCGAGGAACCCGTGCAGGGGCTCCACCGGACCGCCCTGGAAGAGGGCCACGATCCAGTTGGCGACGACGGCGAAAAGCGCAGCGATCGACCAGAGCGCGAGCCAGATCAGGTGCGGCAGCGCCATGAAGAGACGGAAGAAGACGGTGAGGCGCCGCCGCTCCAGGTCGTCGCTGAGGACGAGGCGGATCGGCGGGCGATCGGCGGGCGGCGGGAAATCCGGTCCGGAAGTCATGCGCCATTCCTAGCCGCAGCGCCGGACGGTGAGTCGGTGTGTGAGCGCTCGCAAATAATTCGCTAAGCTTCCGCACATCGCTTCTGGGCGGGGTGTTGCGCGCGATCGGGCTCGCAGGAGTCACCCTTCAGCCGCAGAAGGTCCCCGGCGACAGATGGCTCTCGGCAGACGCAAGAAGAAGCAGGGTGGCGAGCAGCCGCAGCCGCGGCGCGGCCGCAAGGGCGGCGCGCCGATCATCGAGATGCGCGACGTGACCAAGGTCTACCCGGGCGGCCACATGGCGCTCGACCGGGTCTCGCTGGCGATCGATCGCGGCGAGTTCGTCTTCCTCGTCGGCCCGACCGGTTGCGGCAAGTCGACGCTGATCAAGATGCTGATCCGCGAGCTGGCGGCGACCGACGGCAGCGTGCGCATCGCCGGCCGCGACATCGGCACGATGCCGGAGAAGAAAATCCCGCAGCTGCGGCGCAACATCGGCACCGTCTTCCAGGACTTCAAGCTGCTGCCGGACCGCACCGTCTACGACAACGTCGCCTACGCGCTGCAGGTGCTCGGCGCCCACCGCGGCGAAATCCGCCGCCAGGTGCCGGAGATCCTGCGCCTGGTCGGCCTCTCGACCAAGCTGCACAGCTACCCGGACGAGCTCTCCGGCGGCGAGCAGCAGCGCGTCTCGATCGCCCGCGCCTTCGTCAACCACCCGCCGCTGCTGCTGGCGGACGAGCCCAGCGGCAATCTCGACCCGGTCACCTCGATCGGCGTGATGCAGCTGCTCTACCGGATCAACAAGACCGGCACGACGGTGCTCGTCGTCACCCATGACCGCGAGATGGTCGACAACATGCGCCGCCGCGTGATCGAGCTCTACGAGGGCCGCGTCGTCCGCGACGAGGTCTCCGGCGGCTACACCGAGGAGTCGACCTCGGAGTTCGGCCTGCGCATGCGGGCCGAGATGGGGGTCGCCCCCGAGGGGCAGACCAACGGCCACGCCAACGAGTCGCTCTTCTAGGAAATGTCGCGCCTGATCTTCTTCACCCAGGAGGCCTTCCGCGCCCTGCGCCGCAACGGCGCCCCGAGCATGGCCGCGGTCGTGACCACGGTCGTCACCGTGATCCTGCTCGGCGTGCTGATCCCGATCTTCCAGACGACGCAGGCGAAGAGCAACCAGGTGCGCGACAGCCTCGAGTTCCGGGTGGCGATCTACGACGACGCGACGCGGGCCGAAATCAACGAGCTGCAGGAAGAGCTGCTGGCGATCCCGCACGTCGCCTCGGCCAGGCTGATCACCAAGGCGCAGGCGCTGAACGAACTGAAGCAGGACCTGGGCAAGGACAAGAGCGGCGAACTGCTGACCCAGCTGCACTCCAACCCGCTGCCGGCCAACTTCCGGGTCAAGGCCGACGACGCGAGCAACCTCGAAGAAGTGCGCGCCGCGGTGACGCCGCCGGGCCCGAACGGCAAGCCGAAGGCGATCTCGCCGATCGTCCAGGACGTCTTCGACCGCCAGGAAGACTCGAAGAAGATCGAGCAGGTGACGAGCGCGCTGAAGATCGTGCTGACGGTGATCACGGCGCTGCTGATCGTCGCCTCGCTGATGCTGGTCGGCAACACGATCCGGCTCTCGATCTACACGCGCCGGCGCGAGGTCGAGGTGATGCGCCTGGTCGGCGCGACGCGCTGGTTCATCCGCTGGCCGTTCATGATCGAGGGGGTCGTGGTCGGCTTCTTCGGCGGCCTGATCGCCATACTGATCCTGTGGCTGGGCAAGCTGACGATCGTCGACCCGCTGAGCGACAGCATCGGCTTCCTCGCGGCGCAGAACAGCACCACGCTCTCCTTCCCGGCGCTGGTCGCGATCCTCTTCGGCGCCGCGGTGCTGGTCTCCGCCGTCGGCTCCGGCGTCACCCTGCGGCGCTTCCTCAAGGTCTAGGCAGCCACGTGGCGGTACCGGGGCCGGCTTCGTGAGCCTGGCGCGGACGCTGGGCCTCGCGGTCGCGCTCGTCGCCGTGCTCGCGGCCGGGCTCTGGGTCGGCGGCCACCCGGCGAACATGCCGCCGGTCCTGCGCGATCTCTTCGTCGACGAATCGGCCGGCCTGACCGCGGAAGCGAGCGAGCTGATCGAAGACAACTACTTCCGCCAGGTGCAGCAGGGCAACCTGATCGACTCCTCGCTGAACGGGATGGTGCGCGGGCTGCGGCGCCGCTACCGCGACCGCTTCTCCGACTACTTCTCGCCCGAGATGCTGGCCCGCTTCGACGAGGAAATCGAGGGGCGCTTCTCCGGCGTCGGCCTCAGCGTGACCGAGACGAAGGCGGGATTGCACGTCGTCCGCGTGTTCAAGCGCTCGCCGGCGGAACGGGCGGGGATCGAGGTCGGCGAGACGATCGTCTCGGTGAACGGCAAGTCGATCGCCGGCCTCGACTCGACCGTCGCCACCGCGCGGATCAAGGGCCCGGAAGGCACCGAGGTGACGCTTGGCGTGCGCGCTCCGAGGGGCGGCAAGACGCGGCAGGTGCAGGTGACGCGCGCGCAGATCGCCGTGCCCGTCGTCAGCAGCAGGATCGAGAAGGTGGACGGAAAGAAGCTCGGCTACGCCCACCTGGCGGCCTTCAGCGAAGGCGCCGACGTGGCGCTGCGACGGGCCGTGCGCAAGCTGCAACGCAAGGGCACGCAGGGCCTGGTGCTCGACCTGCGCGGCAATGGGGGCGGCCTGCTCGAGGAGGCGGTGCTTAGCGCCAGCATCTTCGTGCCGAAGGGGAAGGTGGTCGTGACCACCAAATCGCGCACCCAGGGAGACGCCGTCTACAGGGCCCAGGGGGACGACCTTCCGGCGCTGCCGATCGTCGTCCTGATCGACCGCAACACGGCATCGGCGGCGGAGATCCTCGCCGCGGCGCTGGCCGACGACCTGGGCGCGAAGACGGTTGGCACGCGCTCCTACGGCAAGGGCGTCTTCCAGCAGGAGATCGACCTCTCCAACGGCGGCGCGCTGAAGCTGACCGTGGGCGAGTACTTCACCCCGAACGGCGAAAACCTGGCCGGCAAGGGGATCCAGCCGGACGTGAAGGTCGCCCAGCCGCCGGGCAGGGCGAGCGACGCGGCGCTCGAAAAGGCGCTGGACGTGCTGGCGGGCGAAGTCTCGTGATCGCTCGTGCCTGAGGGCTCGTCCAAGCGCGACTGGCGCTACTACCGGGACCGGCAGCGGGCGCGGGGGCGGCGCGGCCGGCGCGCCGAGCCGAAGACCGCGCGCGAGGCGGTCGAGGCGCTGCTCGAGGAGGAGCTCGGCGGGCGCGGCTTTGCGGCGGCGCTGGAGGGCGAAGCCGCGGAGGCCGGCGAGCTGGCCGAGCGGCGCAGCGGACCGCGCCGCGACCTGACCGAGCTGCCGACCTTCACCGTCGACCCGGCGACCGCGCGCGACTTCGATGACGCGGTCTCGGCCCGGCGCGAGGGCGACTCGACCCGGCTGTGGATCCACATCGCCGATGTCGCCGCGCACGTGCCGCCGGGCTCACCGCTCGATCGCGAGGCGCTGCGCCGCGGCAACAGCACCTACGCCCCCGGCACGGTCGAGCCGATGCTGCCGCACGGGCTGAGCGAGGGCGCCTGCAGCCTCGCGCCCGGGGTCGAGCGCCTCGCGGTGACCGCGGAGGTCGAGTTGAGCCCCGAGGGAAGGCCGGCGAGCGCCGCCTTCTACCGCAGCCGGATCCGCTCCGACGCGCGGCTCGACTACGACCAGCTCGACGTCGTCTTCGCCGGCCGGGCGGAAGCGCCGGAGGCGGTCGCCGAGCCGCTCGCGGTCGCCCGCGCCGCGGCCGCCTCGCTGGGCGAGCGGCGCGGGACCACCAGCCTCGACGTCGAGTCGTTCGAGCCCGAGTTCCGCTTCGACTCGCGCGGCGACGTAACGGGCGCCCGTGGCGTCGAGCAGACCGAGTCGCACCGCCTGATCGAGCGCCTGATGATCCTCGCCAACGAGCAGGTCGCGCAGCTGCTGGAGCGCAAGCGGGTGCCGGCGATCTTCCGCGTGCACGCCGAACCCGACCCGCTGCGGGTCGAGCGGCTGATCGGCCAGTTGCACGAGCTCGAGATCCCGACGCCGCCGCTGCGCGGCACGCCGGCGCCACGCGAGGCGGCCGAGCTCGCGGCGGAGGCGAGTCGCCTGGTCCGCAGGGAGGCGGCGCGACGCGGGCACGGCCGCAGCGCGTATACAACGCTCGTGCTGCGCTCCCTCAAGCAGGCCTCCTACAGCGATCGCAACTCCGGCCACGCCGGGCTCGGCAGCGCTGCCTACTGTCACTTCACCTCGCCGATCCGCCGCTACCCCGACCTGCTCGTCCACCGGGCGCTGCTGGCGGCGCTCGGCGAGGGCGAGCCGGCGCCGAGCGCGGCGGAGGCGCGCGAGGCGGCCTGGCACTGCAGCGAGCGCGAGCGCGACTCGGTGCGGGTCGAGCGCCGCGCCGACGACATCTGCGCCGCCTTCCTGCTCGAACGCGAGCTGCGCGAGCGCCGCGGAGAGACGAGTGCTCCGTTGACCACGCATAGGGGGGCAAATGGAGCACCCGTCTTCGAGGGCGAGGTCGCGGGACTGATCCGCGCCGGCGCTTTCGTCGGCTTCGGCGGCGAGCTGGGGGACGTGTACGAGGGCTTCCTGCCGGCCCGCCGCCTGGGCGGGGCCGAGCGCTTCGAGCTGAACGAGAGCGAGACCGCGCTGGTCGGTCAGGAGTCGCATCGCAAGCTGCGCCTCGGCGATCCGGTCTCGGTCAGGGTGAGCGGGATCGAAGCCGCCAGGGGCCGGGTGGACCTCGAACCGGTGGACGTCTGATCGATGGCAAAGAAGGCCAAGAAGAAACGCGCGCCCGCCTCGGGCGACGTCGCCACCAACCGCCGCGCCCGGCACAAATTCGAGCTGGTCGAGAAGCTCGAGGCGGGAGTCGTCCTTCAGGGCACGGAGGTCAAGTCGCTGCGCAACGGCAAGGCGCAGATGACCGACGCCTACGCGGTCGTCGACGACGGCGAGGTGTGGCTGCGCAACCTGCACATTCCGCCGTATGAGCCGGCCAGCCGCGAGAACCACGAGCCGGAGCGGCCGCGCAAATTGCTCCTGCACAGGGCCGAGATCGAGCGGCTGGTGGGGAAGACCGCGGAGCGTGGGCTGACCCTGATCCCGACCCGCATCTACTTCAAGGGCCCGCGCGCCAAGGTCGAGCTGGCGCTGGCGCGCGGCAAGGAGGGACGCGACCGGCGGCGCGAGATCGCGGATCGCGACGTGCGCAGGGAAGTCGAGCGCGAATTCAAGGGCCGAATGAGGTAGCGTCGTCAATCCAGAATGGTCACGGCCAACTTCGTCAGCGACAACGTCCAGTATTTCGTCGCCGGTCTGGTGGTGGCGATCCTCCTCCTGCTGCTGGCGATCAGCGTCGTCCAGCGGCGCAGCAAGGAACGCGGGCAGAAGAAGTCCGGCTCCCCCGGGGCCGCGCCGCCGCCTCCGCCGGGCGCCCCACAGGCACAGGCGCAGGCGCAGGCGCCGCAGGCCACCGGCTCCGCGCCGCCCCCCGGCGCCCCGCCGCCGAGCGGCAAGGAGAAGCGCAAGCTGGCGCGCGAGCAGCAGCGCGCCGCCCGCAGCGAACACCGCAAACGGCGCAAGGAGGAGACGCGTCGCCGGCGCGAAGAGCGCTCGCGCAAACGAGCCGAGAAGCGCCACAAGCCGGGTGGGCGCCGCTCGGGACGCCGTGCCAAGAAGGAAGCCGAGAAGGCCGAGCGCGAGCTGGCCGCGGCGCGCGCGGCACAGGAGCGGGCGCTGTACGAGCAGCAGAGCGGCGCCGGCGGCGAGCAGCCACAACAGCCCGCCGCACAGCCGCCGCAGCCCGCGCCGCCCCAGCCGCTGCCGCCGACGGCGGTGCCGCCGCCGGTCCCGCCGAGCCCTGCGGGCGCGGTTCCCCAGCCTTCGACCCCAGCGCCCCCGCCCCCGCCACCGGCGCCGCCTCCGCCGCCGGCTGAGACGTACGACCCGGCTGCCGCCGAACAGCGGGTGCACGACAAGGTTGCCGAGATCCAGCAGGAGGAGGAGCGAATCCGCGCCGAGGCCGATCGTCGCATCGAGGAGGCCGAGCGGTTGCAGCGCGAGGCGGAGGCGCGGCAGGCGCAGGCCGAGACGGGTCAGACGACGCAGAGCATGGCGGCCGTTCCGCCCGCGTCCGAGGCGGCTCCGCCGAGCCCGCCGGCGGCGCCCGACATGCAGATGGCCGAACAGCGCCTGCAGCAGGAGCGCGAGGCGCAGGAGCGCTCGCTGGCCGAGGCGCAGGATCGCCTGCGCCAGATCGAGGAGCGGACCAAGGCGGCCGAGCGCCGCGCCGCCGAGGCGGAGCGGCTCTCGCAGCTGAAAGCGCAGGAGGACGAGCGGCAGCAGCGGCTGCGCGAGATCGAGGAAAGCGTCGCCCAGGCCGAGGAACGGGCTCGCGAGGCCGAGCGCAAGGCGATGGAAGCGGAGCGGGCCGTACTCGGCTCGGTGCAGGCGGCGCCCCAGCCGCCGGCCCCGCCACCGCCGCCCCAGCCCCCCGCCCCCGAGCCGCCGACGCCGGCGCCCCAGCCGCCGTCACCCGCCCCCGAGCCGCAACCGGGTCCGCCGCCGACGCCACCGCAGCCCGGCCCGCCGCCGCCGTCGCCCGCGCCGCCGCCGGCAGAGCAGCCGACGCCGCCACCGGCCGCCCAGGCCGGCGAGACGATCGAACTCAACAACGTGACCTTCGAGCAGCTGCGCGGGCACGGGCTCTCGGTCACCCAGGCGACCCGCCTGCTGGCGCACCGCGAGCGGGTCGGGCGGTTCCAGTCGATCGACGAACTGGACGAGATTCCCGGCCTACCCAGAGAGTTTGCCGAAGATCTCAAGCGCCGTTCACGGGTCTAAGAGTCCATCCCGGCAGGGGCTCCACTTAACTTTTTCGGTGGATCGGGGTCGAGCTGGCGCCCACTGCGCTCGACGAAAAAGTACAAGACGTTCCGCCCCTACCGGGATGGACTCTTCACAGGCCGGCGGCTTCCAGCAACTTCAGCCAGATCTCGGAGCGGGTTGGGTAGGCCGCGACTGCGTGGCGAAGTCGATCGAGCGGAACTTCAGCGGAGATGGCAATAGTTGCCGCGTGCAAGAAATCGGCCGTCTCGAACCCCGTGAACGTCGCGCCGACGATGGTTCTCGTGTCTCGGTCAATCACGAGGCGGGAGGTGCCGCCGGTGTTCTTGCCCTGGAAGCTGGCGCCGGCGGTGCCGTCGGTGGGGACGTCGATCGCCTGGGCGTCGATGCCCGCCGCTTCGGCCTGGGCGAGGGTGCGGCCGACCGCGGCGACCTGGGGGTCGGTGAAGGTGACGCGGGGGAGGGCATCGGCTTCGGCTGTTGCCTCGACCTCGCGTCCGAGCACGTTTTCGGCGGCGACCCAAGCCTGGTACTTGCCCATGTGGGTGAAGAGGGCCCGGCCGTTGACGTCGCCAACGGCGTAGAGCCACTCGCGGCCGCCGACGCGCAGGCGGTCGTCGGTCTCGAGGAAGCCGTGCTCGCCGGCCTCGACCGCCGCCGTCTCGAGGCCGATCCCCTGCGTGCGGGGGACGCGCCCGACAGCGACCAGCAGCTCCTCGCCCTCGGCGCGCCCGCCGTCGTCCAGCTCGACGACGACTCCGGCGCCGCCGGAGGAGACGCGTTCGGCGAGCCTGCCGGTGCGCACGTCGATGTCGTAGCTCTCGCGCAGAGACGTCGCGACCTGCTCGCCGGCGAAGGGCTCCTCGCGGGGCAGCAGCCGATCCTCGCCCTCGATCAGCGTCACCTTGGTTCCGAGCGTCGACCAGGCCTGGGCCAGCTCTGAGCCGACCGGGCCGCCGCCGAGCACGACCATGCTCGCCGGCACCCGCTTCACGGTCGTCGCGTCGCGGTTGTTCCAGGTCCGCACCGAGTCGAGCCCGTCGATCGGCGGCATCGCGGCCCCGCTGCCGTTGGCGACGACGACGGCCCGGCGGGCGACCAGGGTCCGCTCGCCGACGGCGACGCGGCGCTCGCCGTCGAGCCGGCCCTCGCCGCGGAAGAGCTCGATCCCGCGTTCATCGAGCCAGGGCAGCATCGAGGAGTCGTCGAGGTCGTGGATCACCTCGTCGCGCCGGTCGAGCGCGGCCTGCGGGTCGAGCTCTCCCGTTACGGCCGCGCTGACGCTCGGCACTCGGCGGGCCTCGGCCAGCAGCTCGCCGGGGCGCAGCAGCGCCTTCGAAGGCATGCAGGCGTAGTAGGAGCACTCGCCGCCGACCAGGTGGCTCTCGACGATCGCCACCGAGAGGCCGCCGTCGGCGAGCCGCCCGGCGCAGACCTCGCCCGGCGCCCCGGCGCCGATCACGATCGCGTCGAATTCCTGCTCGGCCATCAGCCTCAACGTACCCGACGGCGTACAATCCGAACGACATAGCACGGGGGCGACAGGCTTCGATCCGGTCGGTCCGTGCGAACGGTTGCAGGTCGAGGTGGCCGGAGGCCTCGTAAAACACCGGCACCAACCAATACGTGCGGACCATGAGTTCGCCCTCGCTGCCTAGTTAGATCTAGGTGAGTGAGAGTCGGCCCTCTCCCGCCCGCGGAGGGGGATCCCGGCTTCAACTGCGGGCTCACCCAGGCGGCGTGCCCCGTCCGCAAGGGGACACCAAAGGGGCTCTGTCTCCCGCAGTGCCCGCCGGCGCGGACCCCGGGAGACGAGACTCAAGCGCCGGCTAAACCTGTAGAAGCCTTCGCGCTACGACCGGAGACGTGGGTTCGAATCCCACCGCCTCCATCCGTCGATCCGTTCCGAATACGCTTCGAGCGTGGACCGCTACGCCGCCTTTCTGCGCGGGATGAATCTCGGCGGGCGCAGGATCACGAATGAGGAGCTGCGCGGGCATTTCGAGGCGCTGGGGTGTGAGGACATCGCAACCTTCCGGGCGAGCGGGAACGTGATCCTCAGCACCGGGGAGGGGAGCGAGGCGCGGCTGACGGCGCGGTTGGAAGACGGCCTCGGCGAGCGGCTCGGCTACGCGGTGCCGGTCTTCCTGCGCACGGCGGACGAGCTGCGCGCGATCGCCGCGCACGAGCCGTTCGCGGCGCGGCGCTACGAGGCGTCGAAGGGCAAGTTGCAGATCGCGATGCTGACGGCGAAGCCGACCGCGTCGGCGGCGAAGCGGGCGCTGGCACACGCCACCGACGACGACCGCCTGGCGATCGAGGGCCGCGAGCTCTGCTGGCTGCCGGCCGGCGGCGTCTCCGATTCCGATCTCGACCTGAAGGCTCTGGAGCCGACCCTCGGCCCGACCACTCAGAGGACCAAGGGCACGATCGACCAGATCGCCGCGAGGCACTTCGGCTGAGGCTCAGCGGCGGTTGGAGCCGTCAAGCGCGCGGTCATGCAAGACCATGTATGCGGTGCCCACGATCAGGATCGCCGGCAGGAGAATCACTGGCGGCGCGCCGAGGAAGAACACTGCGATCCCAACCAGCGTCGATGTCACGGTTCCGACGATCAGCGAGCTGGACGGCATTTCGACAAACTTGTTCACCCGCTCCATCCAATGATCATAAGAGCCATGAGCGCTGCGGGGGTTCCTACTCCAAATCCCCATCCCATTCCTTGATTGATTCGCGCAGCCGCATCCGTCGGCGAGACGTTCCGTCGGAGGGCAAGGAAGGCCTCGAAGCCGCTGAAGTAGGCCATCGTTCCTCCGAGCACGGCAAAGCCGGCGATGATCGCTCCGAGAAGCGCGCGGACGCTGTCGGCGTCGATCGATGCCACGCTGGCACCGTAGGTGGCCTCGACGCGCACGTGGCGCGCAGAATGAAAATTCTTCGCCACGACTTGATCGCGATCGACGCGCTGAGCTGCGCCACTTGAGAATACGTCGGCTGGCCAAGTAGGTTCCACGCCGTGGGTCACGTCTTCCTGCTCGCCTTCCTCGCCGCGCTCTACCCGACGCTGCTCGCGGCGACGACCGTGATGCTGATGCTGCCGCACCCGAAGCGGCTGCTGCTGGGGTACCTGCTGGGCGCGGCGATGACCAGCATCACGCTCGGACTGGTGATCGTCTTCAGCCTGCGCCATTCGGGATTCGCCCACACGACGCAGACGACGCTCGGGCCCGGCGAGGACATCGTGCTCGGATGCATCGCTCTCGTCGTCGCCTTCGTCCTCGGCAGCGGCCGCGACGAGCGGCTGCGCGAGCGGCGGCGCGAGCGCAAGGCGGCCAAGGAGCCGTCGGGGCCGCCGCGCTGGCAGCAGTTTCTCAACCGCGGCTCGGCCCGCGTCACCTTCGCGGTCGGCGCCGTGCTCACCTTGCCCGGCGCCACCTACATCACCGCGCTCTACCGGATCGCCGACGAGGAACTGGCCGACCCGGCGACGGTCGCCGTCGTCCTCGGCTTCAACGCGATCATGCTGATGCTGCTCGAGATCCCGCTGCTCGCCTATACCTTCGCCCCGGAGTGGACGCCGCGGGCGATCGAGCGCTTCAAGGCGAAGCTGCGCGAACGCGGCCGCGTCTGGGCCGTCCGCGCGGCCGCGGTCCTGGGCCTGCTGATGATCGCCCGCGGCGTCATCGTCCTGCTCGCGTAGCCGGCGCGCCGGCTGCGCCGGGTCTCGTAACGTAGGCGGGATGGCGATCGCGACCGCAACCAGCCTCGAGACGCACGTCGGCGGACAGCTGCTGTTCGAAGGCGTCTCGTTCAAGCTCGAGCCGCGCGAGCGGATGACGCTCTCGGGCCGCAACGGCGCCGGCAAGTCGACGCTGCTGCGGATGCTCGCCGGCGAGAGCGCGCCCGACGGCGGCAGCCTCGTCCTGCAGCGCGGCGCCCGCGTCGCCCTGCACGACCAGCGGCCGCCCCGCGGGACAGACGTCTCGCTGGGCGAGTACGTCTTCTCCGGCCGCGCCGAGATGATCGAGACCGAGGCCGAGCTGGAGCGGCTCGAGGCGGCGATGGCCGGCGGCGAGACCGGCGAGGAGACGCTGAGCGCCTACGCCGCCGCGCAGCAGCGGCTCGAGCACGGCGGCGGCTACCGCTGGCGCGACGGCGTGCTCGCCGTCCTGCGCGGGCTCGGCTTCGGTGGCGAGGAGCGCGAGCGAGCCCTCTCGACCTTCTCCGGCGGCGAGCTGACCCGCGCCTCGCTGGCCCGCGCGCTCGCCACCCGGCCCGACCTGCTGCTGCTCGACGAGCCGACGAACCACCTCGACATCCCCTCGCTGGAGTGGCTCGAGCGCTACCTGACCGAACTCGACGCGGCCGTCGTCCTCGTCGCCCACGACCGCTGGTTCCTCGAGGCGGTCGGCACCTCGGTGCTGGAGCTCGAGGCGGGGCGGGCGCGCTTCTTCGCCGGCCCCTGGCACGCCTGGCGCACCGAGCAGGCGGCGCGCGAGATCGCCCGCGGCAAGGCGATCGAGCGCCAGGAGGCCGAGATCGCCCGCATGGAGCGCTTCGTCGAGCGCTTCCGCTACAAGGCGACCAAGGCGCGCCAGGCGCAATCGCGGCTGAAGCAGATCGAGAAGATCAAGCGCGACGGGGTCGAGGCCGAGCGGCGCGACGCGCGCAGCCTGCGCTTCTCCTTCGTCAAGCCCGAGCGCCCCGGCCGGGTGGTGCTGAAACTGGTCGGGGCGACGATCGAGGTGCCGGGCCGGACGCTGCTCGAGGACGCGCGGCTGGAAGTCGAGCGCGGCGAGCACGTCGTCCTCGTCGGCCCCAACGGCGCCGGCAAGACGACCCTGATCGAGACCCTGGCCGGGCGCCGCAAGCCCGCCGCCGGCTCGGTGCGGCTCGGCCACAACGTCAAGATCGGCTACCTCTCCCAGCACGCCGATACCGCGGCGGGGGAGGGGACGGTGCTCGACGCGGCCCAGCGCGAGACCGGCCTCAGCGGCCAGAAGGCGCGCGATCTGCTCGGCGGCTTCCTCTTCTCCGGCGCCGAGGTGGAGAAGCAGCTGAGCGAGATCTCCGGCGGCGAGCAGCGGCGCCTCTCGCTGGCGATCCTCGTCGCCTCCGGCGCCAACGTGCTGATCCTCGACGAGCCGACCAACCATCTCGACATCGAGAGCCGCGAGGCGCTCGAGGACGCGCTGCAGGCCTTCGAGGGCGCGGTCGTGCTCGTCTCCCACGACCGGGCGCTGCTGGAGGCGGTCGGCACGCGCACGATCGTCTGCGAGGACGGCGAGCTGCGCTCGCACGAAAGCGGCTGGGCCGCCTACCAGCGGGCGCGCGACGAACGCGAAGCCGCGGCCGAGGCGAGCGCGCAGGCGGCAAGGCCGGCGCCGCCCTCGGCCGCCGGGCGCAACGCCGGTCGCGCGGCGAAGAAGGCGGCGCGCAAGGCGGGCCGCCTGGCCGAGCGGATCGAGCGCGCCGAGGCCGAGCTGCGCGAGGTCGAGGAGGAGCTCTCGGACCCGCAAGCGTGGTCGAGCCCCGGGCGCGCCGAACGGGCGGAGGCGAGGCACGCCGAGGCCAGGCAGGCGGTGGCGGAGCTGTACGAGCAGTGGGAGGCGGCCGAAGCCGAGGCCGAGGGCGCTAGCCCAGCGGCCGGTCGAGCCTGACCTGGGTGCCCCTGCCGGGAGCGAGGGTGATGTTCCGCACCTTGACCTTTTCCGGCCTCGGGTCGGGGGCGCTGAGCTCGGCCCGCTCGAGGATCGCGCGCAGCACGACGCGCATCTCGTATTCGGCGAAGGCGGCGCCGATGCAGCGCCGCACGCCGCCGCCGAAGGGGATCCAGGCGTAGCTGTCCGCCCTGTCTTCGAGGAAGCGCTCGGGCCGGAAGCGCCGCGGCTCCGGGAAGAGGTCCTCGCGGTAGTGCAGGGCGGCGATCGCCGCCATCAGGTAGGTGTTGGCGGGCAGCTCGTAGCCGCCGATCTCCAGTGGCTCGGTCAGCTTGCGGGCGACGTCGACGATCACCGGCCGCGCCCGCAGCGTCTCCTTGATCGTCGCCTCGAGGTAGCCGTCCTCGCCGGCCGCGAGTGACTCGCGCAGGCGGCCGAGCACCTCGGGGTTGCGCAGCAGCCGCTCGATCGCCCAGGCGAGCCCGGTCGCGGTCGTCTCGTGCCCGGCGGCGAGGATCGTGACCAGCTCGTCGCGCAGTTCGGCGTCGCTCATCGGGCTGCCGTCCTCGTGGCGCGCCGACAGCAGCAGCGAGAGCACGTCCTCGGGCTCCTCGCCCTCCGCGGCGTTCTCGGCGCGCCGCAGGGCGATCTCCTCGTAGATGAACTCGTCGAGCGCCTCGCGGGCCTTCAGGAACCGCGCCCAGGGGCTCCAGCGGCCGTAGCTGCGGCGCAGCGGCGGCAGCGCGGTGACCAGGCTGAGCCGCCCGGCGAAGCGCTCGATCAGCGCTTCGAAGCGCGCGAGGCGAGCCTCGTCGTGGACGCCGAAGACGGCGCGCATGATCACCGCCAGGGTGATCCGCTGCGTGTGCGGGCGCAGGGCGAACGGCTCGCCGACCGGCCAGCTCTCCATCTCGGCCAGCGTCACCTCGCGCATCAGCTCGCCGTAGCGCTCGATCCGCTCGCCGTGGAAGGGCGGCAGCAGCAGCTTGCGCTGACGCATGTGCGGCGCCTCGTCGAGCGTCAGCACCGAGTGCGGGCCGAGCGCCGGCTCGAGCACGGTCGCGTTGGCCTCGCCGGCGTGCACCCGCTCCGGCGGCGTCGTGAAGAGCTGTTTGACCAGCGCCGGATCGGCGACGTAGGTGAGGTCCTTGTAGAAGGGGAAGGAGACGCGGAAGACGTCGCCGTAGCGGCGCTGGAACCCGATCAGGAAGCCGAGCGGATCGCGCGCGTAGGCGAGCACCTGCAACGTCGCCGGCATCCGCGTGCCGGGCGGCCGTCGCGGCGGCGAAGCCGCGGCGGGTCGCTGAAGGGTCGCCTGCTCCATCTCCCAAACACCATAACTGGCTGGCTGGCCAGTGACGGTTCCAGTTGTCGTCAGGCAAGGACGCAGGGAGCGTGGCGTGCTTTGCACGCGAGCGATCGAGGACGCCGCCTGGCGGCATCTGGAACCGTCAGAAGACGATCGTGCGGGCGCCGTCGAGGAGGACGCGGTCGTCGAGGTGGGCCTTGACCGCGCGGGCGAGGACGAGGCGCTCGACGTCGCGGCCGATCCCGATCAGGTCGTCGATCTCGTCGCGGTGGCTGACCGGGGTCACGTCCTGGGCGATGATCGGGCCCGCGTCGAGCTCCTCGGTGACGTAGTGCGCGGTCGCGCCGATCAGCTTGACGCCGCGCTCGTGTGCGCGCGCGTAGGGGTCGGCGCCGACGAAGGCGGGCAGGAAGCTGTGGTGGATGTTGATCGCCGGCGCGTTCAGCCCGGCGAGGAACTCGGGGGAGAGGATCTGCATGTAGCGGGCGAGGACGAGCAGGTCGATCTCGCCGCCGAGCAGCTCGAGCAGGCGCCGCTCGGCCGCCTCGCGGTCGCCGTCGACCGGTATGTGGTGGTAGGGGAGGCCGAGCGCGTTCGCCTGGTCGGCGTGGTCGGGATGGTTGGAGGCGACGGCGACGACGTCGGCGCCGAGCTCGCCGCTGCGCCAGCGCCAGAGCAGATCGGAGAGGCAGTGGTCTTCGCGCGAGACCATGATCGCCACCCGCTTGCGCTCGCTCGACTCGGCGAAGCGATGCTCCATTCGCAGCGGCTCGGCGATCTGCTCGGCGAAGCGGCGGTGGAGGTTCTCGCGCTCGTCCTCCGGCGCCGGATCGAACGCCATCCGCATGAAGAAGCGGCCCTCGCGGCTCGAGTGCTGGTCGGCGTCGACGATGTTGCGCCCGGCATCGGCGAGGAAGCCGCTGACCGCGGCGATCAGGCCTGGCTGGTCGGGACAGGCGAGCAGCAGTCGCGAGGTGTCGGGCTGACCGTCGATGCGGGGATGATTGCTGTTCGTGAAGACGAGCAGCAGCACGCCGACGCACCGCCGACGCCCCTACCACCCGCGCGCCCACGCGCGGCGACGTGGCGGCGAGCGGCTCGGCCTGCGCGAGGCGGTCGCGATGGCGGTCGGCGGGATGATCGGCGGCGGCATCTTCAGCGTGCTCGGGGTGACGATCGACCTCGCCGGTCACCTCGCCTTCGCCGCCTTCCTGCTCGGCGGCGCGATCGCGATGCTGACCGCCCGCGCCTACGCCCGCCTGGCGCTGCGCTCGGGCCGCTCCGGCGGCCCCTTCGCCTACCTGCGCGAGGAGGGACACCCGACCGCGGCGGCCTGGGTCGCCTGGCTGCTGATCGCCGGCTACGTCTTCGCGCTCGCCGTCTACTCCTTCACCTTCGGCCACTACCTCGCCCACGCGCTCGGCGCCGGCGGCGCGGTCTCGCGGCTGCTCAGCGTCGCCGTCCTCGCCGCCTTCGTCGCCGTCAACCTGCGCGGCGTGACGGCGTCGGGGCGGACCGAGGACTTCGTCGTCGCGGTCAAGCTGCTGGTCCTCGGCGGCATCTCGCTGGTCGGCATCGGCATGGTCTCCGGCGCCAGGCTGAGCCCGCTCGGCGACAAGGGCCTGCTCGGCGTGCTGCTCGGCGCCTCGCTGATCTTCGTCGCCTACGAGGGCTTCGAGCTGCTGCCCTACGACTACGACGACATCGAGCGCCCCCGTCGCACCCTGCCGCGCGCCCTCTACATCTCGGTCGCCCTCGTCGCCCTCGTCTACGTCGCCGTTACCCTCGCCTCGCAGATGCTCGTCTCCGACCGGCTGCTGGCGGCGCAGAAGGAGGTCGCCTTCGCGATCGTCGGCAAGGAGGCGCTGGGGACCTTCGGCCTCTGGGCGGCGACCGTCGCCGCGGTCTTCTCGACCGGCTCGGCGATCAACGCGACGCTGTTCTCGACCGCCCGCCTGATCCGCGACGTCAGCGCCGCGGCCGAGCTGCCGGCGCGGCTCGGCCGCGAACGCGGCGGGCTGCCGGCGACGGCGCTGGTCTCGATCGCCCTGCTCGGCGGCGCCTTCGCCCTGCTGCCGGGGATCGTCGAGGTCGTCGCCTTCGGCTCGCTCACCTTCCTGCTCGTCTTCGCCCTGGTCAACTTCCTCCACGCCCGCCACACGGCGGCGCCCGGCTGGGACCGCGGTCTCGCCTACCTCGGGGGAACCGCCTGCGGGGTCGCCTCGCTCGGCCTGATCTACGAGCTCGCCCGCGACGACCCGGCCGCGCTGGCGCTGATCTGCGGCTGCGCCGCGGCGATCGCGGCGGGACGGCTCGCCTTCGTCAGGACGCGCGATGCGTAGCCGGTCGACGCACCCCGCGCTGCCGCACCCGACGCTCAGCGCCGAGGACCGCGTGCGGCTGCTGCCCGTGGCGACGCTGGCGCTGATCGCCGCCGGGGGCGCCCTGCACCTGGCCGGCGAGCCGACCGCCGGCAACGTCGTCTGGGCGGCGACGGTCGTGGCGATGCTGGTGCCGCTGACGGTGGCGATCGGGCGCACGCTCGCTTCCGGCCGGGTCGGGGTCGACGCGATCGCGCTCGTCGCGATGGCGGGCGCGCTCGCGGTCGGCGAATTCCTCGCCGGCGCGGTGATCGCGCTGATGCTCTCCGGCGGCAACGCCCTGGAGGCGACGGCGGCACGCCGCGCCCGCCGGGAGCTGACCGCGCTGCTCGAGCGGATGCCGACCGTGGCCCACCGCCGCACCCCCGACCGCGGTCGAGGTTATGACCGCATAGCGGAGAAAACCTCTACCGCGCAGGGAGGGGGCTGGGAGGAGGTCCCGGTCGGCGCTCTGGTCGCCGGCGACGAGGTGCTCGTGCGGGCCGGCGAGCTGGTTCCGGTGGACGGCGCCCTGCTCAGCGCCGAGGCGACGGTCGACGAGTCGGCGCTGACCGGCGAGCCGCTGCCGGTCGCGCACGCGCGCGGCGCCACCGTGCGCAGCGGCAGCGCCAACGCCGGCGCCGCCTTCGAGCTGCGGGCGACGCGACTCGCCGCCGACAGCGCCTACGCCAACATCGTCCGCCTGGTGCGCGCGGCGGAGACGCAGCGCGCCCCCTTCGTCCGCCTCGCCGACCGCTACGCGGCGTTCTTCCTGCCGCTGACGCTGGCGATCGCCGGCCTCGCCTGGGCGCTGAGCGGCGACCCGGTTCGCGCCGTCGCCGTGCTCGTCGTCGCCACGCCCTGCCCGCTGATCCTCGCGGCGCCGATCGCGATCGTCTCCGGCGTCTCGCGCGCCGCACGCTCCGGCGTGATCGTCAAGGGCGGCGCCGCGATCGAGCGGCTCGGCGAGGCGCGCACGGTGCTGCTCGACAAGACCGGCACGCTGACGCTCGGCACGCCCGCGGTGCGCGAGGTGATCGCGCTCGACCCGAGCGCCGGCGCCGGCGAGGAGGAGGTCCTGCGTCTGGCGGCATCGCTCGACCAGCTCTCCGCCCACGTGCTCGCGGAGGCGCTCGTCCACGACGCCGAGCGGCGCGGGCTCGAGCTGGCCGAGCCGGTCGAACCGGCCGAGGAGCCGGGCCAGGGGATCGAGGGCAGGGTGGAGGGGCGGCGGGTCGCGGTCGGCAGCGCCGGCTTCCTGCGCTCGCGCGGCTACCCCGTCGAGGCCGCGGCGGGGGTCGGCGGCGACGGTGACAGCGCCGGCCTCGCCAAGGTGCTGATCGGCGTCGACGGCAGCCTCGCGGCGGTCGCCGTGATGGCCGACCGCCTGCGCGAGGACGCGCGCGAGCTTGCGGGCGACCTGCGCGGAGCCGGGGTGGGCCGGGTGGCGATGGTGACCGGCGACCGCGCTCCGGTCGCCGAGCGGATCGCTGCCGAGACCGGCCTCGACGAGGTCTTCGCCGAGCAGAGCCCCGAGCAGAAGCTCGACGTCGTGCGCGCGATGCGTGCCGACCCCGACCGGGCGCCGGTGGTGATGGTCGGCGACGGCGTCAACGACGCGCCCGCCCTCGCCCTCGCCGACGTCGGCATCGCGATGGCCGGCCCCGGCGCGACGATCTCCTCCGAGACCGCCGACGCGGTGATCACCGTCGACCGCATCGACCGCGTCGCCACCGCCGTCGCCGTCGGCCGGCGCGCCCTGGGAATCGCCCGTCAGAGCGTCGTCCTCGGCATCGGCCTCAGCGCGATCGCGATGGTCGTCGCCGCCTTCGGCTACATCCCGCCGCTCGCCGGCGCCCTGCTGCAGGAGGGCATCGACGTAGCCGTGATCCTCAACGCGCTGCGCGCGCTGACCGACTGACGCAGCTACAAGGTCTCTAAGACAAAAAATTTCCCCATGTTAGGCTGATGATATGGAGGAGGGCGCAGGGCGAGCCGAGGAGGCCGAGGTGACGAGCACGATGGAGCGGGTTGGCCAGCTCATCGCCGTGCTGCTGCTGATTGCGCTTCCCGTTGGCCTTGTCCTGCTCGCCGTCGGACTCTTTCCGACCGACCTGCCGGCGAACGGCGAACCGAGCTTCATCGACACGATCTTCGATAACCGGGGTGTGATCTGGGCTGCCCGTCTATTGCTCGTTTCCGCCGCAGTGGTTCTGGCGTTCGGGGGTGTCTTCATCGTGGTTTCGACGGGCATACGGATGAAGAATGGAGAGTGGCTTCGCCGGGCTGGGCCCTTTGAGGTGTCTGAGACGGCGGTCAGCGAGATCGAGGGTCAAGTGGAGTTTTGGCGCGATGCGGCGCTGGCCGGTCAAGAGGAGGTCGCAGAGCTATCCGAACGTCTCAACGAGTCCGACGAGCTGATCGAGCATTTGCGCGACCTGCTCGACGATGGATAGGGGGCACGCAGTGGCTATCGTTTAGGGTCACTGGGAGAGGCGGAATGAAGACAGAGCAGCTAGATAGGCGAGTGGAACGTACGCTGAAGCGGAACCAAGCCGCTATCAAGCAAGCGAACAATCGTGCCCAGCGGCTCAACCGTGCGGCTGAGCGCTCGGTTCAGGTCGTTGGCCGTGCAGTTCAACAGCTTCGACAGAGCGCGGCCGGCTGACTTCAGACGGAAGCTTTCGTTTGTTGTTACCCTGAGCAGCGGTTATCAGCTGTCGGGGGTTGCTCCCTCATTGCACGACCGCCTCGGCGGGTCGAGCGCGGTAGAGCTTTTCATCGCATAGCGTCGAAAAGCTCTACCGCCCTGGGGGGGGCTACTTGGTGACCGTGAGCGTGCCGTACATGCCCTGGGCGTAGTGGCCCGGGATGTTGCAGAACATCACGTACTTGCCCGGTTTGAGATCGAATTCTTCGGACTTGGTGTCTCCGGGCTCGACGTCGGCGATCTCGCCGGCCTCTTCGGCGGTCTCGTCGAGCTTCTCCTCGTCGACGTCGCCGTTTGCTTCGGTCGGGAGCTTGGCCGGGTTCATGTTCGTCCTGAACAGCACCAGCTCGTGCTCCATCGAGCCTTCGTTCGGCGCTTCGATCTTCGTCTTGCCGGCCTTCGCCGTTGCGTCTTTCGGGCTGAAGTAGAAGTCGCCCATGTCGATCGTCAGCGTCGCGGTCGCACCGCCGCCGCTCGCCGCGCCCTCGTTCTCGTTCTCGGTCGTCGTCGTCGTGCTGCTGTCGCCTCCGCAGCCGGCGATGAAGAGTGCCGCGGCGACCAGCAACGCCAGTGGGACAAGCGCTGTGTGTCGTGAGATCTTCATCATCCACCTCGAATCGGTCAGGGCGAGGCCGCTCTGCCTCCCACGCCGCGCCGTTTTCTCATCGTGGCAATCCACTCATACCCACCGGGCTGGTTCATCGGAGTTTGGCCGCAGCTAGGTCAGGGGATCTCCGTCGATTTTGCTGCACGATTTCATGTAGACGTTCGGGGCTTTGCCGTGCGCCGTGCCTGAGCTTGTGCGGGTGCGCACGCGTTTGTGAGGTCTGTGAGCGGGGTCACGTTGCCGCGGCGGGAAGTCCGTCACGGTCCCGCGCTGCTCATGAAACACACATATTCCACTCGCACATTTCTCATATTCGCTCTCGTCCTCGCGCTCGTCGTCCCCGCGTTCGCCTTCGCCGCCCCCGGCGACGACGGTGGCGACCAGGTCGGGCTCGGCCAGGCGCGGCCGGCGCTGGCGCCGCTGACCGGGCCGGTGAAGCGCTTCCACCGCGCGATCCGCGTCGGCGTCCATCGCATCCACGTCGCCCGCCACCGCCGCATCGCCCGCGCGCGGCGCGAACGAGAAGAAGCCTTCGCCAGCCTCCCCGGCGGCGTCTCTCAAGCCACCCTCGACGCGATCGGCGCCTGCGAGTCCGGCGGCGATCCGACCGCGGTCAGCTCCGACGGCTCCTATCGCGGCAAGTACCAGTTCGACTACGGCACCTGGGCCTCCGTGGGCGGCAGCGGCGACCCTGCCGCAGCCCCCGAACGGGAGCAGGACTACCGCGCAGCCTTGCTCTACGCACGCTCAGGGTCGAGTCCCTGGCCTGTTTGCGGCTGAGCACGCACAGACCCCCGGGCATCCCCCGCGTGAAGCCCGCATAGCTGCGGCCTCAAGGGTTCTTTCCCGGAAGTGCTCCAATGCTTCCCGCGGGGGACACCCGGGACTCTGTGCCGAGGTCGGCCGGGGAGCGGTGGTGGGCGTCCCCCGGAGAAAACTTTGGAGCACTTCCCGGCAAGTAGCTGTCAGGCCGTAGCTATGCGGGTTTTCGCAGGGGGACGCCCGGCGCCGCTCCTACGATTGAGCTTGTGAATGACGAGGCCGTTCCGGCACCAGATCCGCAGGGACCTTCGCGAAAGCTTCCCGAGGACGCCATAGCCGAAGCAAATGTGCGAGCGCCCAGCCGGGGCAACCGGAAGCTGGAGCAGTTCCTCGAGGCCGTCAACGGGGACGAGCAGGTGCGGGCGTGGTGGTACATGGCGCAGGTCCACGCCGAGCGGCTGGGGATGTCCGATCACTCCTGGGTCCACACGCAGATCGTCTTGAACATCGCCCTGCGGCTGCTGCGCCTGCTGGTCAAAGCGGGGGTCGAGCCGGCGGTAGTCGCCGACCACGGGATGTCGGCGCGCGACGCCGAGGTGGTCGTCGCCGGCGGGGCGCTGCTGCACGACGTCGGCATGTCGATCCACCGCGCCGACCACGAGGCCTACAGCCTCTTCCTCGCCAACGGCGCGCTCGAACGGCTGCTCGCCGGTCCCTACAAGGAGCCGAAGCGGACGATCGTCGCCGCCGAGATCCTGCACGCGATCATCGGCCACCGCCGCCGCGGCGAGCCCTACACGCTCGAGGCCGGCGTCGTGCGCGTCGCCGACGCGCTCGACATGGCCCAGGGCCGCACGCGGATCCCCCTGGAGGCCGGCCAGGAGGGGATCCACTCGATCTCCGCCGCGGCCGTCGACGAGGTGCGGATCGAGCCGGGGGAGGAGCGGCCGGTGCGGCTCGAGATCGAGCTCAACAACTCGGCCGGCATCTTCCAGGTCGACGACCTGCTGGCGACGAAGATCCGCGACACGCCGCTCGAGGGCCGGGTGGAAGTTGTCGCTGAGATCAAGGGGGAGACCGAGAAACGCCTGCTCAGCGGTTTTCGGTTGGACTAACCGAGACGCTCGAGCGTCTGCTTGCGCATTTCCTTGCGCTTCTCGAGCCGCCCCTGGATCAGCGACAGCACGATCACCAGCAGCGCGAAGAACGCAATCACGCCGAAGCAGAAGAACGTGATCGTCTTGTCCGTAGTCGGCCCCGCAAGCCCAACCCCGTTCTCAGCCATCGCCGCCGGCACCGCAACCAAGAACGCAACCAACGCCGCAACCAGTGCGGCGGGGACGGCCTGACGGAGCGAAAGCTTCATAACAGCGGGGAATCTATAGCAACGAGCGGGTGTCCCCTGCGGGAAGCATTGGAGCACTTCCCGGCAAGAACCCGTCAGGCCGCCTCTATGCGGGCTTCCAGCAGGGGACACCCGCTCGTTGCCCTAGGATGCCGCGCCGATGACCGAGCTAGAGGCCCTGCTCCTGGGCGTGGTCCAGGGGCTGACCGAGTTCCTGCCGATTTCCTCCTCTGGCCACCTGATCCTCGTCCCCTGGCTGCAGGACTACACCTTCCTGATCGAACACCCGCACTTCAACAAGACCTTCGACGTCGCCCTGCACGTCGGCACCCTGGTCGCGGCGATCGGCTACTTCCGCCACGAGGTGATCGCCCTGATCCGCGGCTTCGTCGAGGCGGTGCGGCTGCGGGCGGTCGAGACCCCGGTGCAGCGCCTCTCGGTGGCGATCGCCGTCGGCACGATCCCGGCCGCGATCGCCGGCGGGCTCGGCGCGAAGTTCTTCGAAGACACGCTGGGCGAGCCCTGGATGATCGCCCTGCAGCTGATCTTCTTCGGGGCGCTGCTGCTCTACGCCGATCGGATGCCCCAGCGCACCTCGCTCGAGCAGACCTCGATCAAGGACGGCTTCTACATCGGCCTCGCTCAAGTTCTCGCGCTCGCGCCTGGAACCTCGCGCTCCGGGATCACGATCACCGCCGCGCGCTACCTCGGCCTCGACCGCGACGCCGCGGCGCGCTTCTCCTTCCTGCTGCTGATCCCCGTGGTGACCGGCGCCGCGATCTACAAGGGATTCAGCGCCGTTCACGAAGGCCTGCCGAGCGGCGTCGCCGGCCCGATGATCGTCGGCACGATCGCCGCCGCCGTCTCCGGCTACCTGGCGATCGCCTTCCTCCTGCGCCTCGTCCGCACCTCCTCCTACGCCCCCTTCGTCTACTACCGCTACGCGGTCGGCGTCGCCATCCTCCTGATCATCGCCACCGGGCTCCGCCCCGCCACTTTTTGAGGCCCCAGAAAGAGCAAGCGGCCCAGGGCAGGTGGGCCGCTTGCGACGAGAGAGGAGTTCTCGTGAGGGCTCCATCATGGACGGCGCCGGCGCGGCTCGGGTGAACATTTCGATAATGGCGGCGCCGGGTTTGCCGCCCCGATGCCGCAAATTACGCGTTTACGCCTGTGAAAATCCTGTAAAAGCAGGCACTTCGTCGATGGCCCGCCGTCCGGCGTGCATAGAATCCCCTCCGCCGGTGAACCAGCAGCAGACCATCAGGCTCGCCGTCATCGACGATGACAGCGGCTTCGTGACCGTCCTGGCCAAGCGCACCGAGGCCGCCGGTTGGCAGCAGCGCACCCTCGCAGGCGCGATCCCGCCGGAGGAGCTGGTGGCGATGAAGCTGAACGCCCTGCTGGTCGATCCGACCGTGCTCGGCGAGGAGGCCTGGGCCTACCTCGAGCGCGTCTGCGGGATGCTGCCCGACCTCGGCGTCGTCGTCTGCACCGGCCGCTCGACCGTCGCCCAGCGCGTGCGCGGCCTGCGCCTCGGCATCGACGACTGGATCACCAAGCCCTGCCATCCCGAAGAGGCGATCGCGCGCCTGGAAGCGGTCTCGCGCCGCCGCCGCCGCGCCCGCCCGCAGGTTGAGGCCGGCCCGGTCGTCGCCGGCGAGCTCGAGATCCGCGCCGACCGCTTCCAGGCCTTCGTCGGCGACGTCAGCCTCGACCTGACCCGGCGCGAGTTCGAGCTGCTGCAGCTGCTCTCCGACTCCCAGGGCCAGGTGCTCGAGCGCGAGGCGATCTACCAGCGCGTCTGGGGATACGCGATGGCGCACGGCGACCGCTCGGTCGACGTCTTCATCCGCAAGCTGCGCCAGAAGCTGGAGAAGCTCTCGCCGGGGTGGAGCTACATCCACACCCACTTCGGCGTCGGCTACCGCTTCGACCCCGAGCCGGCGGACGGCGCGGCGCTCGCCGTTCCGGGCGTCGCGGACACCCCGGACACGCAGCCCCTGCGCTCCGGGCTCACCGCCGCGTAGCGAAGAGTTTCCCCCCTTCACATCTTTTTCACATCCTCGATACAGGCGGGTAACAAGCTCCTGCCAGGCCGCTGAGAGGGTCCGCGGCGAGCGGCCGTTCCGGCTCGCCTTTCGTGGCAAAACGACAGAAGGAGTGCAAGTGAGTCCCTCGAGATGGATGGCAGTGGTCATCTCCCTGGCCGTGCTGGCGGTCGGCGTGGCCGCCTGTGGAAGCAGTGACAGCGGAAGCTCTTCCGGCGAACTCTCCGGTCAGGTCGCCGGCGCCGGCTCGAGCGCGCAGGAGGCCGCCCAGGAAGCTTGGATCGCGAACTTCGAGAGCGAAAACTCGGACGTGACCGTCTCCTACGACCCGGTCGGCTCCGGCGGCGGTCGCGAGCAGTTCGTTGCCGGGGGCACCGCCTTCGGTGGCAGCGACGCGGCGCTCGAGGAAGAAGAAGGCGAGCTGAAGGGCGCGATCGAACGCTGCAAACCCGGCCAGCTGATCGAGATCCCCGACTACATCTCGCCGATCGCGGTCGTCTACAACCTGCCGAGCGTCGAAACGCTGCAGCTCTCTCCCGAAACGCTGGCGAAGATCTTCAACCAGGAAATCACCAGCTGGGACGACCAGGCGATCGCCGCCGACAATCCCGGCGTCGAACTTCCCAGCACGCGCATCACCCCGGTCAACCGCTCCGACGAGTCGGGCACGACGGAGAACTTCGTCGACTACCTCTCCAAGGCGGCGCCCAGCGTCTGGAAGTACCCGGTCGACGGCAACTGGCCGGTGAAGGGCGGCGAGGCCGCGCAGGGCACCTCGGGTGTCGTCGAAGCGGTCGGCGCCGGCGAAGGCGCGATCGGCTACGCCGACGAGAGCCAGGCGGGCGAACTCGGCATCGCCAAGATCAAGGTCGGCAGCGAATACGTGGAACCGAGCTCCGAAGCGGCGGCGAAGATCCTCGAGGAGTCGCCCGAAGACAAGGCGCTGAGCAAGGGCCCGTACATGTTCCCGTTCGAACTCGACCGCAAGACCGAAGCCACGGGGACCTACCCGATCGTGCTCACCTCGTACCTGATGGCCTGCACGCATTACGGCTCCGCTGACGAAGCGGCGATCGTCAAGGCCTATCTCGAATACGTGATCAGCTCGGAAGGCCAGGAAGCCGCGGCCGAAAACGCCGGCTCCGCGCCGCTCTCCGAATCGCTGCGCGAAAAGATCACTCCCGCGATCGAAGCGATCGAAACCAGCTAGGCAGCGGGAACGTTGGAGTCGAGTCAGGCAACCGGGGCCCCACCGCTGGCAGCAGCGGCGGGGCCCCGCCGCCATTGGGGGGACCGGGCCTTCTCCGGCCTCGCGATCGGCGCCGGGCTGACGGTCCTCGGGCTGCTCGCCGGGGTCGCGCTCTTCCTGCTGATCGAAGCGCTGCCCGCGGCCAGCGCCAGCCCCGACCGGCTGCCCGAGGGCAAGAGCCTGGTCGACTACATCGCGCCGCTCGCCTTCGGCACGGTGCTGGCGGCGGCGATCGCGGTTCTGATCGCGGTCCCGCTGGCGGTCGCGGCGGCGCTCTTCATCAGTCACATCGCGCCGCGCAGGATCGTGCTCGCGCTCGGCTTCCTCGTCGATCTGCTGGCCGCGATCCCCAGCATCGTCTACGGCCTCTGGGGCATCTTCGTGCTCGGCCCCGCGGCGGTTCCGGTGCTCGAATGGCTCGAACAGAAGCTCGGCTTCATCGTCTTCTTCAAGGGTCCGGCCTCGGCCACCGGCCGCACGATGCTTGTCGCCAGCCTGGTCCTCGCGGTGATGATCCTGCCGATCGTCTCCGCCGTCTGTCGCGAGGTCTTCTCGCAGACGCCGCGAAAATTGCAGGAAGGGGCGCTGGCGCTCGGCGCGACGCGCTGGGAGATGATCCGGATGACCGTCCTGCCGTTCGGCAAATCCTCGATCATCAGCGGCTCGATGCTCGGCCTCGGGCGCGCCCTCGGCGAGACGATGGCGGTGACGATCATCCTCTCCGTCTCGGGCATCGTCACCTTCAACCTGATCAGCCAGGCGAACCCCTCGACGATCGCCGCCAACATCGCGCTCGACTTCCCCGAGTCCTCCGGGCTCGCGGTCAACACCCTGATCGCATCCGGGCTCGTCCTCTTCGCGATAACCCTGGTCACCAACCTCGCCGCGCGGGCGATCATCTCGCGCCAGAACATCCAGTAGATGGAGTCCTCCGCCGCCGACACCCGCGCGCTGCTCACGTCCCCGCCGGTCGGCGGGCCGCTGTGGCGGCGCAAGGCGTTCAACCGGGTGATGACCGGGCTGATCGTCGCCGCCTTCGCGATCGCCCTGATCCCCCTCTTCTCGCTGCTGTTCGAGGTCGTCAAGCGCGGCCTGCCGGGCATGAGCTGGGAATTCCTCACCGGCACCCCGCGCGGGATCGTCGGCGGCGGCGGCGCGGCGCACGCGATCGTCGGCACGGTCGTGATCACGGGGGTGACCGCGATCATCTCGGTGCCGATCGGGATCCTCGCCGCGATCTACCTGACCGAGTACGGCGGCAAGGGCCGCCTGCGGCGCTGGCTGACCTTCTTCGTCGACGTGATGACCGGCATCCCCTCGATCGTCGCCGGCCTCTTCGCCTTCGCCCTCTTCGCGATCTTCCTCGGTCCCGGTATCAGGCTGGGGCTGATGGGCGCCGTGGCGCTCTCGGTGCTGATGATCCCGATCGTGATCCGCTCCTCGGAGGAGGTGCTGAAGATCGTCCCCAACCACCTGCGCGAAGCCTCCTACGCGCTCGGCACGCCGAAATGGCGGACGATCGTCAAGGTCGTCCTGCCGACCGCCTTCGCCGGCCTCGTGACCGGGGTGATGATCGCGGTCGCCCGCATCGTCGGCGAGACCGCGCCGCTGCTGGTCACGACCGGGATCGTCGACTCGATCAACACCAACCCCTTCGAAGGCCGCATGCAGAACCTCGCGGTCTACGCCTACAGCGAGTACCGGACCCCGGGCGTGATGAAACAGGCCTCCTACGACCGCGCCTGGGCGGCGGCCCTGACGCTGATCGCTATCGTGATGATCCTCAACGTCGTCGCCCGCTTGGTCTACCGTCGCTACAAAACCGAGATCAAATAACGAGCGCCCAGTGGAGATAAGGAGACGACGACCGATGCAAGGAGCCGCAGGCGCCACCCGGGCCGAGGTCGAGCTCGCGGAGGCGGGGACGCAGTCGACCGGGCCCGCGCCCACGCCGGGCGCCGCTCCGGCGGAGGCGGGAGCGCCGAGCGAGAGCCGCCGCGCGAAGACGATCGACGTCCGCGACGTCAACCTCTTCTACGGCGACTTCCACGCGGTCGAGGGCGTGACCGTGAAGATCGAGCCGAACAAGGTGACGGCCCTGATCGGCTCCTCCGGCTGTGGCAAGACGACCTTCCTGCGCTCGCTCAACCGCATGCACGAGCTGACCGCCGGCGCCCGGGTCGAGGGCTCGATCGAGCTCGACGGCCAGGACATCTACGCGAAGGGGGTCGACCCCGTGCAGGTGCGGCGCCTGGTCGGCATGGTCTTCCAATCGCCCAACCCGTTCCCGACGATGTCGGTCCACGAGAACGTCGCCGCGGGCCTGAATCTCAACGGCAGCCGGATCAAGAAGGACGAGAAGGACGAGATCGTCGAGCGCTCGCTGCGCGGCGCCCACCTCTGGAACGAGGTCAAGGACCGGCTCGACAAGCCCGGCTCGAGTCTCTCCGGCGGTCAGCAGCAGCGGCTCTGCATCGCCCGCGCGATCGCGGTCGAGCCGGAGGTCCTGCTGATGGACGAGCCCTGCTCGGCGCTCGACCCGGTCGCGACGCTGGCGATCGAGGACCTGATCGGCGAGCTGAAGAGCCGCTTCACGATCGCGATCGTGACCCACAACATGCAGCAGGCCGCGCGGGCCAGCGACATCACCGCCTTCTTCAACCTGGAGGAAACCGGCAGCCCGGGCCGGCTGGTGGAGATCGACGACACCGACACGATCTTCACCAGCCCCAAGGAGAAGGCCACCGAGGACTACGTAAGCGGCCGGTTCGGCTGATGGCCGAAGTCGCGCGCGTCGAATACCAGGAGGAACTGGAGCGGCTCGAGGCGAGCGGCCTCGGCGGCCTCGACCTGGTCACAGACGCGCTGGGCCGCACCCTGGAGGCGGTCGAGCACCAGGACGTCGAGCTGGCGCAGCTCGTGATCGCCGACGACGACCGCATCGACGGTCGCTACCTGGAGGTGCACCAGAGCCTGATCACGCTGCTCGCGACGCAGTCCCCGGTGGCGACCGACCTGCGCCTGATCTCGGCGCTCCTGCACGTGCTCAAGAACGTCGAGCGGATGGGCGACCAGTGCGTCAACATCTGCAAGCTGATCCCGCTGACCGGCAACGAGCCGCCCGCCGACGAGGAGATGGTCAATCTGATCCTGACGATGGGCCGTCAGACGCGCACGCTGATCAGCCAGTCCAAGCGCGCCTTCGAGGACCGCAACGTCGAGATGGCCCGCGACCTCGTGCGCCAGGACGACGTCGTCGACAACCTCAACCGCGAGTGCTTCGGCCTGGCGCTGGCGATCGGCGAAGACCCCGACCGGCGCGAGTGGGCGATGACGATGCTGCTGGCGGCGCGGGCGATCGAGCGGATCGGCGACAACGCGGTCGACATCGGCGAGCAGGTCGCCTTCGTCGTCACCGGGCTCTTCAAAGAGTTCGAGGACGCCTCGCATCCGAACGAGTAGGGGTGGGGCGTCCGCGGGTGTCCCCTTCGAAAACCCGCATAGGTGGAGCGTCGGTGGGTGTCCCCTCCGAAAACCCGCATAGATGCGGCCTGACGGGTTCTTGCCGGGGAGGGCTCCAATGTTTTCTCCGGGGACACCCACCGACGCTCCAGCCGCATTCGGCGGCGCGCCCCTTCGCACCCCGCCGCCCGGTGAGTTCTCGGCTTCAGCTGGGGTGAGATCCGGGGGGTCTGGAACACTTCGTGGGAGAGACCGGTGCTTTGTGCGGCTATAGATATTGGATCGAATACGACGCGGCTGCTCGTCGCCGAGCCCGTTGAGGGGCAGTTGAAGAAGATGATGGAGCAGCGGGCCTATACGCGGATCAACAAGTCGATCGCGGATTCCGGCGAGATCCCGGCGGAGAAGGCCGAGGAGGTCGCCGAAGTCGTCGCGACTCAGGTGCGCCTGGCGCGCGAGCTGGGGGCGGAGACGATCCGCGCCGTGGCGACCGCGGCCGTGCGCGAAGCGAGCAACGGATCCGCCGTCGCCGAGCAGATCGGCGAGCAGGCCGGGGTCCCGGTCGAGATCCTCGGCGAGGAGGAGGAGGGCCGGCTCTCCTTCATCGGCGCGACGAAGACGCTTGGTCACCCGGTCCAGGGGCGCGTCGGCGTCGTCGACGTCGGCGGCGGCTCGACCGAGGTGATCCTCGGCACCGTCCCCGGCGGAGTCGAGGAGGTGCGCTCGTGGCGGATCGGCTCGGGCGTGCTGGCCGACGAGCTGATCGCCTCGGATCCGCCCTCGCCGGCGGAGATCCGCAAGGTTCGCGACCGGATCGACGATCTCTTCGCCGGGGTGGAGATCGAGCACCCGGCGCAGGCGGTCGCCGTCGGCGGCAGCGCCACCTCGCTGCGGCGCCTGGTCGGCGCCGTGCTCGAGTACGAGACCCTGGAGCGCGGCGTGCGCGTTCTTTGCGGCGATCCGGCCGCCGACGTCGCGCGGCGCTTCGAGCTCGACCCCCGGCGGGTGCGCATCCTCGCCACCGGCGTGCTGCTGCTGGAGAAGCTCTCCGAGCTGCTCGGCCAGCCGCTGCAGATCGGCAAGGGGGGACTGCGCGAGGGCGTCGTCCTCGATCTGCTCAACGGCGACGCCAACGGCTCCTCGCCCGCCCGCCTGGCCGCATAGAGCCCGTCCCGGCAGGGGTTCCACTTAACTTTTTCTGAAGACAGTTGGATGGCTGTCCACGGGCGTCGCCGCAGAAAAAGTACAAGACGTTCCACCCCTACCGGGACGGGCTCTTTAGTCTGAGCGGGTGGCGCGGGCACGAGATGTACCCGGTTTGAATTGCGAGGAATCGTTTGGCGCCGCCGCGGCGCGAGTGGTGGGCGTACGGGCTGCCGAGGTCTTCGAGCATGCGGATGGAGTTCTTGCGCTGGAGGACATCGAGCGGTTGCATGACATGCGGGTCGCCACGAGGCGCCTGCGGGCGGCGCTCGAGGTCTTCGACGCGTGCTTTCCCCGCCGGCGCCACCGCGCAGCTCTGAAGCGGGTCAAGAAGCTGGCCGACATGCTCGGCGAGCGCCGCGACCGCGACGTGGCGATCGAGTTCCTCGAAGGCCTGGAGGGGGACACGCCCGAGTCCGACCGGGTGGGCCTGGCGGCGCTGGTCGAGCGCCTGCGCGCGGAGCAGCGGGAGGCCAACGAGGCACTTGCCCCCTACGTGAAGCGCAAGCGGCTGAAGAGGCTGCGGCGCCGGCTGCGCAGGCTGGTGAAGGCGGCGAAGGCGTGAAGGCGCGGCAGGTCGAAGGGCTCGATCCGGCGGCGCCGCTGCGGCCGAACGCGGCGCGGATCGTGCGCACCCGGCTCGACGAGCTGCGCTCCTTCGCGCCGATCGCCCTGGAGCAATCGGCCTCCCAGGCGCAGCACGACATGCGAATCGCCGCGAAGCGGCTGCGCTACGTGCTGGAGATCGTCAGCCCCTGCTTCGGCCCCGAGGCCGGCGCGGCTCGCGAGACCGCGAAGCGGCTGCAGAGCGTGCTCGGCGACATCCACGACTGCGACGTGATGCTGCCGCGCGCCTGGGGGATCGAGTCGATGCGCGCGCGGCTGCGCCAGCGCCGCGAGCGCCTGTTTGGCGAGTTCACGAAGCTCTGGCGCGAGTCCGCTCCCACCTGGATCGCCCTCGAACGCGCGATCGGCTGACCGGGTTCACTGGATCGTCACACTTTTTCCCTGCTCAGGGGCGAATCTGGAGGTGCAATGACGATCGAGTAGAGAGGAAGGCACCGATGACCTCCCGTGTCGATATGCACTGTCACTCCACCGCCTCGCAGCTTTCCCGGCTGGGCGTGCAGCGCTCGCTCGGCCTCCCCGAGTGCGCGACCCCGCCCGAGGAGGTCTACGAGCTGGCGAAGCGACGGGGCATGGACTTCGTCACGATCACCGACCACGACACGATCGACGGCTGCCTCGAGCTGGCCGGCCGTCCCGACTGCTTCGTCTCCGAGGAGCTGACCGCCCGCTTCGCCGGCGAGCCCCAGGCGGTTCACATCCTCTGCTACGGGATCACTCCCGGGGACCATGAGTGGCTGCAGGCACACGCCGGCGACGTCGAGGCCTGCGCCGCATACCTTCACGCGCACGAGATCGCCTGCGCCCTGGCGCATCCGTTCTACAACGTCGCGGCGCCGCTGAGGCGGCGCCACCGGCGCCGCCTCGCCGAGCTCTTCCCGATCTGGGAGGTGCGCAACGGCTCGCGCGCCGCGGAGCTGAACATGCCCGCGGTCGTCTACGTCGAGACCCACGGCAGCACAGGCATCGGCGGCTCCGACGACCACGCCGGCGTCGACATCGGCCGCACCTTCACCGAGGCGCCGGCGGTGTCCTCGCCGGAAGAGTTTCTGGCCCGCCTGCGCGCCGGCGAGGCGACCGCGCACGGCGAGCAGGGCAGCGCCGCCAAGTGGGCGCACGCGGCGATGGCGCTCGCCACCCGCGCCCTCGTCATCGACCGCGCCCCGACCGACGTGCCGGGAGCCGGCCGCCCATATGGGCAGGTGGTCGACGGCACGTCGGCGCCCAACCCGGCGACCGTGCTGAAGATCGCGCAGCGGGTCGTGGGGCAGGGCGGCGCCCGCGAGGGAGCGGTCGCCGCCGACATCGGGCCCGAGGACGCTCGCCTGCTGCTCGACTCCTGGCTCGCCTCGATCGGGATCGAGGCGCGCGGCCGCGAGCTGATCCAGCACCTGCAGTCGGAGGACTTCTCGCACGCGGACCTCTACCGGCGCGCCCGCCGCGTCCACGACCGGCGCCTGCGCACGGCGATCGGGGACGCGACCACGTCGGTCACCGTCGGCGAGCTGCACTCGGCGGTCAGCGGGGTCTTCGACGCGCTGCTGCCGGCGATTCCCTACGCGCCGCCGACCGTGCTGCTGGGCAGCGAGAAAGCGAAGCTGGCCGGGCGCGGCGGCGAGCGGCCGCGGGTCGCGCTGATCGCCGACGGGATCGAGGCGATGCACGGCGTCACCCACACGATCGAGCAGATCCGCGAGCGCGGCGTGCCCGGCTTCGAGGTCGAGGTCGTCGGCACCGACGCCTGGGTCGACCGGCGGCTGCCGGCGGCGACGTCGCTGCACGTGCCCTTCTACGCGGGAATGAAGCTGGGCGTTCCCGGCCTGCCCGACCTCGCCGAGACCCTCGCCGAGGGCCGCTACGACCTCGTCCACGTCACCGCGCCCGGGCCCGCCGGCGTGGCCGCCTCGCTGCTCAGCCGCGTAGCCGGCACGCCGCTGCTCGCCAGCTACCACACCGAGCTCGCCGCCTACGCCGCCGTGCGCAGCGGCGACGACGGCCTCGAGGCCGCTTCGCGGGCCGCGCTCGGGGCCTTCTACGGCGCGCCCTCGCGGGTCCTCTCGCCGAGCCCTGCGGCCGACCGCTCGCTGCTCGGGCTCGGCACGGCCGAGGAGCGGATCGGCCGCTGGGAGCGTGGCTGCGACAGCGAGCGCTTCACCCCGGCGAAGGCCGACCCGGACGCCTATCCGGGCGAGCTCAAGGTCCTCTACGCCGGCCGCCTGACCAACGAGAAGGGGGTCGACCTGCTGGCCGAGAGCTTCCTGCGGGCGCGGCGGATCGAGCCGCGGCTGCACCTGCTGCTCGCCGGCGGCGGGCCGGAGGAGGACGAGCTGCGCGGCCGCCTCGGCGAGCACGCGAGCTTCCTCGGCTGGCTCGAGGGCGACGATCTCGCCCGCGCCTACGCCAGCGCCGACCTCTTCCTCTTCTGCTCGCGGACCGACACCTACGGACAGGTCGTGCTCGAGGCAGGGGCGAGCGGCCTGCCCGTCGTCGCCGTCGGCGAAGGCGGCCCGGCGGCGCTGATCGAGAACCGCCACACGGGGATCCTCTGCCGTCCCGACGCCGACCACCTCGCCGGCGCCGTGCTCCAGCTCGCCTCCTCGCCGGCGCTGCGGCTGCGCCTCGGCGGGGCCGCCGTCGGCCACGCCGCCGGCCGCTCCTGGCAGCGCGCCCTGGAGCAGCTCGCCGCCGGCTACCGGCGCGCGCTCACGGACGGCGCGAGCGCCCGGCAAGCCGCCTCCCGGGCCGCCTGAGGCCGGGGGAGGGGTGGCGCCGCGGCAGTACGATTGGCCGATCGACGATCCGGCCCTCTATTTCAACCGCGAGCTCTCCTGGCTCGACTTCAACCAGCGCGTGCTCGAGCTGGCCGAAGAGCCCGAGGTGCCGCTGCTGGAGCGGGTGCGCTTCTGCGCGATCTACGCCAACAACCTCGACGAGTTCTTCATGGTCCGGGTCGCCGGGCTCTTCGACCAGCTCGACGCCGGAATCGACGCGCGCGGCCCGGACGACCTCGCGCCGAGCGAGCAGATCGACGCGATCCAGGCACGGGTGCTGGAGCTCGACCGGCGCCTGCACGGCTGCTTCGACGGCACCCTGCGCCCGGCGCTGGAGGAGCACGGGATCCGCATCGTCTCGCTGGACACGGCGAGCGAGCAGGAGCGGCGCGAAATCGACACGCGCTTCCACGAGCAGGTCTTCCCGGCGCTGACGCCGCTGGTGGTCGGGCTCGGCCGCCCGTTCCCCTACATCTCCAACCTCTCGCTCAGCCTCGGGGTGCTGCTGCGCGACCCCGACAGCGGCACCGAGATCATCGCCCGCGTCAAGGTGCCGAAGGAGCTGCTCGGCCGCTTCCTCCGCGTCGGCGAGCGCGACGAGGTCTTCGTGCCGCTGGAGGAGGCGATCGCCGCCAACCTCGACGCGCTCTTCCCGGGCGCGGAGGTGATCGACCACGGCTACTTCCGCGTCACCCGCGACGCCGACTTCACGATCTCCGACGAGGCCGACGACCTGCTGCAGGCGGTCCAGGACGAGCTGCGCCGCCGCCGCTTCGGCGAGGTCGTGCGACTCGAGATCGGCGCCGGGATGAACCCGAAGCTGCGCGAACAGCTGATCGACGCGCTGCGGCTCGAAGACCGCGAGGTCTACGACGTCGACGGCCTGATCGACCTCGCCGACCTCGGCAACGTCGTCGATGCCGCCGGCGCCCACCCCGAGCTGCGCTACGAGCCCTGGACCCCCGTAACCCAGCCGCGCCTGCAGGGCGAGGACGAGGAGCCGGTCGACATCTTCGCCGCGATCCGCCAGGGCGACATCCTCGTCCACCATCCCTACGACTCCTTCGCCAGCTCGGTCGAGCGCTTCGTCGTCCAGGCCGTCGCCGACCCCGACGTCCTCGCGATCAAGCAGACGGTGTACCGCACGAGCGACGACTCGCCGCTCGTGCCGGCGCTGATCCGCGCCTCCGAACGCGGCAAGCAGGCGGTCTGCATGGTCGAGCTGAAAGCGCGCTTCGACGAGGAGGCCAACATCCACTGGGCGAAGTCGATGGAGGAGGCGGGCGTCCACGTCGTCTACGGCATCCCCGGGCTGAAGACGCACGTGAAGGCGATCGTCGTCGCCCGCCGCGAGGGCGACCGCGTGCGCGAGTACGTCCACATCGGCACCGGCAACTACAACCCGACCACGGCCCGCCTCTACACCGACCTCGGCCTGTTCACCGCCGATCCGGAGATCGGCGCCGACGTCGCCGAGATGTTCAACTTCCTCACCGGCTACGGCCGCCCGACCGACTACCGCAAGGTCCTGGTCTCGCCGACGACGATGCGCGACCGCATCCTCGAGGAGATCGAGGCGACGGTCGCGGCGCACCGCGCCGGCGAGGAGGCGCGGATCGCGCTGAAGATGAACGCCCTGGTCGACGCGCGCTGCATCCGGGCGCTGTACGAGGCCTCGCGGGCGGGGGTGCGAGTGGACCTCAACGTGCGCGGCGTCTGCTGCCTGCGCCCCGGCGTGCCTGGGGTCTCGGAGGGCATCCGCGTCGTCTCGATCGTCGGCCGCTTCCTCGAGCACTCGCGCATCTACGCCTTCCGGCGCGGCGAGGAGACGCGGGTGCTGACCGGCTCGGCCGACCTGATGCCGCGCAACCTCGACAGCAGGGTCGAGCTGGTGACGCCGATCGAGGACGAGGGCCTGCGGGCGGAGCTGCTCGACGTGCTCGAGCGCTGCTTCGCCGACAACTCGAACGCCTGGGAGCTCGACAGCGAAGGCGTCTGGAGCCGGATCGATACGCCCGCGGGCGAGCGCCACGGCGTGCAGGCCGAGCTGCGCGAGCAGCACTCCGCACGCACCGCGGAACAGTTCGTCGCGGCGGCAAGCTGACACGTAGTATCGGCCGATGGCGCGCTTCTCGCTCATCCCGGCCGACGGTGCCTTCTTCGAGCTCTTCACCGAGGCCGGTCAGAACACGCTGCGGGCGGCGCAGCTGCTCGACCAGATGATGGGCACCTGGCCCGACGACAGCGGCCTCGCCCGCGAGGTGCTCAAGGCCGAGCAGGAAGGCGACCGGATCACCCACGACATCATCCAGCGGCTCAACTCGACCTTCGTCACGCCGATCGACCGCGAGGACATCTACGGGCTGGCGACGCAGATCGACGACATCGTCGACTACGCGGAGGAGGCGGCGGACTTCCTCGGCCTCTACCAGATCGAGGCGCCGATGGCGCAGGCGCAGGCGCTGACCAAGGTGCTCGTCGGCGCCTGCGAGCAGCTCGCGGCCAGCCTCGAGAACCTGCGCGGATTCAGCGACCTGGAGCGCTACTGGATCGAGATCCACCGGCTCGAGAACGAGGGCGACCGGATCTCGCGGGACGCGGTCGCCTCGCTCTTCTCGGACGGGATCGATCCGATGGTGGTGATCCGCTGGAAGGACATGTTCGCCGTGCTCGAGAACGCGATCGACGCGACCGAGACGGCGGCGCAGACGGTCGAGGGAATCGTCATAAAGAACGCGTGACGGCGTCGTGAATTCCGACCTCGGCATGGTGCTGGTCGTCGTCGCCGCGCTGGCGTTCGCCTTCAGCAACGGCTTCCACGACACCTTCGAGCTGATCTCGACCATCGTCTCGACGCGGGCGGTGCCGCCGCACCTGGCAGTCGTCGCGGCGGCGGCGCTCAACTTCGCCGGCGCCTTCATCTCGGTCGCCGTGGCGGCGACGATCGCCCACGACGTCGTCGATGCCGGGGCGATCGCCCCGGTCGTCGTCTTCAGCGGGCTGCTCGGGGCGATCGTCTGGAACCTCGGCACCTGGCGCCTGCGCCTGCCTTCGAGTTCCTCGCACGCGCTGATCGGTGGCCTGCTCGGCGCCGCCCTGGCGGCCGCCGGCACCGATGCGGTGCTCGGCGGAGAAGTGCTCGACAAGGTGTTGGTCCCGGCGCTGCTCGCGCCGCTGGCCGCGTTCGCGGTCGCTCTCGTGGCGATCGCGCTGCTCTACCGGCTGCTGTGGCGGCGGCGCCCAGGCCCGGTGACGCGGGGCTTCCGCGGCGCCCAGCTCGTCTCGGGAAGCCTGCTCGCGCTCGCGCACGGAGCCAACGACGCGCAGAAGACGACCGGGGTCATCGCCCTGGCGCTGATCGCGAAGGGCAGCCTCGGGGCGACGGCGGATCCACCGCTGTGGGCGATCTTCGCCGCCGCCGTGGCGATCGCGCTGGGCACCTGGGCCGGCGGGCTGTGGGTGATGCGGAGCGGCGGCGTCCGCGTGATCGAGATGGACGCGGCGCAGGGCTTCTCGGCGCAGGGCGCGGGAGCGGCCACGCTCCTGGTCGCCTCCTTCCTCGGCTTTCCGATCTCCTCCACCCATACGATCAGCGGCGGCGTGATGGGCGCCGGCGCCGTGCGGCGGCTCTCGGCCGTGCGCTGGGGGGTGGCGGGCAACATCGTCGTCGCCTGGGTGCTGACCCTGCCCGCGGCCGCGGCGATCGGAGCCTTCGCCTACGGGATCGCGTGGCTTTTGGGCGCGGGCGCGTAACCTCCATCCCATGCAGAACGTGCGAAACGTCGCGATCGTGCTGCTGCTCGCCCTGCTGGTGGCCTTCGCGCCGCACGGGGGCAACGCCGCCGACACGATCCTGACCGCGATCACGATGGGCTTCCTCGCCGCGATCGCCTGGACGCTGTTCGTGCTCAGCCGCCAGAACCAGCTCACCCTGGCGGCGCTCAGCGACGGCCGCCGGGCGATCCTCTACGGCGCCCTCGGCCTGATCGCGTTGCTCGTCGCCGGCAGCGACGAGATGTTCTCCAGCGGCGGCGGCACGCTCGCCTGGATCCTCCTGCTCGGCGCCTCGATCGCCGCGATCTGGAAAGTCTGGACCGAGGCGAACACGTACTGACGTGGCTCGGGTCACCGATCTGCGACAAAGTCGCCACTCAAGTTTTTGATTGATGGCAACACACGCGCGTCCGGGCCTGGGACGGTCGTGGCGTGTCGCGCCAGGCCGTTGACAGCGTTCGCAGGGAGGACGGGACCGCGTCGGTCGAGCTGATCGGGGTTGTGCCGTTCCTGCTGTTGGCGGTTCTGGTTGCGGCACAGGTTGGACTCGCGGGGTATGCCCTTTGGTCGGCTGGGAACGCCGCCCGCGCCGGGGCGCGGGCCGCCCTGGTCGGTGGCGAGGCGGGTCGAGTCGCCAGGAAGGCCTTGCCAACTGGGTTGCGCGATGGCTCCGAGGTGAGCGACGACGGCGATGTGTCCGTGCGCGTGCCGGTGCCGCGGATCGTGCCGGCGATGCCTCGACTCCTGGTCGGGGCGAGCGCGGCGCTGGAGCCCACCGATGAATAGGCGCGGTAGAGCTTTTCCCCGGATAGCGTGGAGAACCTCTACCTCGCTCGGGACGTGGCGGGGGGAGGGGGGTCAGAGCACGGTCGAGCTGATCGCCGCGCTGCCGGTCTTGCTGCTTGCCGGGCTGGTGGCGCTGCAACTGCTGGCGACCGGCTACGCGCTGACCTTGGCCGACGGCGCCGCGGAGGCCGGGGCGCTGGCGTTGGCCTCGGGCCGGCCGGCGGTCGAGGCGGCTCGGGGCGCGGTCCCGGGCTGGGCGCAGGACGACGTCGCGGTGACGGTCCGCGGCGGTCGCGTCACCGTGCGCGTGCGGCCACCCTCGCCGCTGCCGGCGCTCGCCGACCGCCTCGCCGTCAGCTCGTCGGCCCGGGCGAGGCCGAAATGAAGAGCGCGATGAGCCCGGTGGTGCTCGTCACCCGGGTCGGCGCCGCACGCGGCACACGCGCGGCCGCGGCGGCGCTCGCCTGCGCCGCCTCGGAGCCCGACCGGGCGGCGCTGCTGATCGACTTCGCGGACCGGGCGGCGCCGCGTTCGACCCTCGTCGCGACCGCCGGCGCGCGGGCGCTCGAGCAACGGCTGGCGGCGCACATGCCGGAGGCCGCGGTCGCCTCGCGGGGACGTTTCTGCCAGCTGAGGCTCGGCTCCCGCCCGGAGTCCACCGACGCCATTCATGCCGTCCTGCCGCTCGCGCGCGAGGCGGCGGCCGTCATCCACCTGCCGCCGGCCCTGCTGCGCCCGCTCCTATCCGAGCCGCGCCTGCGGCCGAGCGGCGTCGTGCTGCGCGCCGACCTCCGCGCCGACCGCCCCCTGACCGCGCTGGTCGCTCGCGACCTGATGGCGCGGGGCCTGCGCGTCGCCGTCGTCAAGCGGCCGCTGGGCCGGCTCGCGGCGCGCGGCGCTCTGCTCGGCGCGCTGCCCGACTCGGACTCCGTAATTCGCCGCGCCTGGACTGTCGTCAACCACGGATGAAAGGCCCGGTTGCCGTCTCTACGTTTCATTCGATGGAGGGGTTGAGACCGACGTTCGAGGTGCGCATCCACGGCCGTGGGGGCCAGGGCGTGGTGACGGCCGCCGAGATGCTCTCCGTCGCCGCCTTCGACGAGGGCCGGCACGCGCAGGCCTTTCCCAGCTTCGGCTCCGAGCGCACGGGCGCGCCCGTCGTCTCCTTCTGCCGCTTCGGCGACGTGCCGATCCGCAGTCGCGAACCGATCGCCGAGCCGGACGCGCTGATCGTCCAGGACCCGACCCTGCTCCACCAGGTCGATCTCTTCAGCGGCCTGCGCCCCGACGGCTTCGTGCTGATCAACAGCAGCCACGGCATCGAGGGGCTCGGGCTGGCCGAGCTGGGCGAGCGCGTCCGCTCCGAGCGCCTGCTCACCGTGCCGGCGACCGAGCTGGCGCGCGAGCACCTCGGCCGGCCGCTGCCAAACGCCGCCCTGCTCGGCGGCTTCGCAGCGCTGACGCGGACGCTGGAGCTGAGCTCGGTGATCGCCGCGATTCGCGAGCGCTTCCACGGCGAGGCCGGCGAGCGCAACGCCGCCGCCGCGGCGGCCTGCTTCCAGCGGGTCGCCGCCGAGCCCGCCGAGGTGCCGAATGCTTAGACAGCTCGAGGGCTCGGCCGCGGTCGCCGAGACCGTCGCCCTCTGCCGGCCCGAGGTCGTCTGCGCCTACCCGATCTCCCCCCAGACGCACATCGTCGAGGGTCTCTCCGACCTGGTCCGGGCCGGCCGGCTGGAGCGCTGCGAGTACGTCACCGTGGAGTCGGAGTTCGCCGCGCTCTCGGTCTGCATCGGCGCCTCCGCGACGGGCGCCCGCGCCTACACGGCGACGGCCAGCCAGGGCCTGCTCTACATGGCCGAGGCCCTCTACAACGCTTCCGGGCTCGGCCTGCCGATCGTGATGACGGTCGCCAACCGGGCGATCGGGGCGCCGATCAACATCTGGAACGACCACTCCGACGCGATGTCCCAGCGCGACTGCGGCTGGGTGCAGCTCTATGCCGAGGACAACCAGGAGGCCGCCGACCTGCACGTGCAGGCCTTCCGCCTCGCCGAGCTGCTCTCGCTGCCGGTGATGGTCTGCATGGACGGCTTCGTCCTCACCCACGCCCATGAGCGGGTCGACATGCCGACCGCCGAGCAGGTCGACGCCTTCCTGCCGCCGTTCGAGCCGCGCCAGGTGCTCGACCCGGCCGACCCGGTGACGATCGGGGCGATGGTCGGCCCGGAGGCCTTCGCCGAGGTCAAGTACCTCGCCCACGCCAAGCAGATGCAGGCGCTGGACGCGATCCCCGAGATCGCCGCGGACTTCGAGACGACCTTCGGGCGCCCCTCCGGCGGCCTCGTGCGCGGCTACCGGACCGAGGGCGCGGAGACGATCGTCGTCGCCCTCGGCTCGGTCCTGGGGACGATCGAGGACACGATCGACGAGCTGCGCGAGGAGGGCGTCAGCATCGGCGCCCTCGCGATCAAGTCGTTCCGGCCGTTCCCGCTGGAGGAGGTGCGGGTGGCGCTGGGCGCCGCGAAGCGGGTCGTCGTGCTGGAGAAGGCGCTGGCCGTCGGCATCGGCGGCATCGTCTCCGCCAACGTGCGCATGGCGCTCTCCGGCATCGAGCTGCACGGCTACACCGTCATCGCCGGCCTCGGCGGCCGGGCGATCACCAAGCGCTCGCTGCGCGAGCTGTTCGGCACGGCGATCGAAGACCGGCTCGAGCCGCTGACCTTCCTCGACCTCGATCGCGAGCGGGTCGAGGCCGAGCTGGGGCGGATGTCGGCTGGAGGCCGCAGCGGACCGCACGCCGAGAACATCCTGCGCGAAGCGGGCGTCGTCGCCGCGAGGTCGCATTGATGGCCGGCGCAGACGGGCAACGGGTGCGCTTCTACCAGGTCGGCAGCTTCGCGGCGGGCAACCGGCTGGTCGACCCCGAGCAGCGCACGGTGCAAGCGCGCATGGACCGCTCCAACACGCTCACCTCCGGTCATCGCGCCTGCCAGGGCTGCGGCGAGGCGCTCGGCGCCCGCTACGCGCTCGACGCGGCGATGCGGGCGACCGAGGGGAAGCTGATCGCGGCCAACGCGACCGGCTGCCTCGAGGTCTTCTCGACCCCGTTCCCCGAGTCCTCCTGGCAGCTGCCCTGGATCCACTCGCTGTTCGGCAACGCGCCGGCGGTCGCCAGCGGCGTCGCCGCGGCGCTGCGGGCCAAGGGGCGCGAGGACGTGCGGGTTATCGGCCAGGGCGGCGACGGCGGCACCGTCGACATCGGCTTCGGCTGCCTCTCCGGCATGTTCGAGCGGGGCGACGACGTGCTCTACATCTGCTACGACAACGAGGCCTACATGAACACCGGCGTGCAGCGCTCCGGCGCGACGCCGCCGGCCGCGCGCACCGCCAACACCAAGCCGATCGGCCGCGAGCACCCCGGCAACGAGTTCGGCCAGGGCAAGGACATGCCGCGGATCGCGATGGCGCACGGCATCCCCTACGTGGCGACCGCGACCGTCGCCGACCTGCACGACCTCGAGCGCAAGGTCGAGCGCGCGATCGAGCTGCGCGGCGCCCGCTACATCCACGTCTTCGTCCCCTGTCCGCTCGGCTGGGGCGCCGACTCGGCCGACACGATCAAGCTCGCCCGGCTCGTGGTCGAGAGCGGGCTCTTCCCGGTCTTCGAGGCCGAGCGCGGCGAGGTGACCGCGGTCTCGCCGATCCGCCGCCAGGTGCCGGTCGAGGAGTACCTGCGCCCGCAGCGCCGCTACGCCCACCTGTTCGGCGACCCGCCCCGCACCGACATCGTCGAGCGCCTGCAGGAGCAGGCCGACGCCAACATCGCCCGTTTCGGACTGCTGCCGGACGACGCATCCGATATTGACCACCCCAGAGTGGGGTCAACCTCGGATGCGCGGGAGCGCGGATGATGGATAGGCCCTACGCGATCACGCTCGACGTCGGCTCCAGCCTCGCCAACAAGACGGGCAGCTGGCGCACCGAGCGCGCCGTCTACGTCGACCGCATGCCGCCCTGCAACGACGCCTGCCCGGCGGGGGAGAACATCCAGGCCTGGCTGTACGAGGCCGAGGAGGGGGACGGCGGCTACGAGCGGGCCTGGCGCAAGCTGGTCGAGGAGAACCCGCTGCCGGCGATCATGGGCCGCGTCTGCTACCACCCCTGCGAGACCGCCTGCAACCGCGCCCAGCTCGACGAGGCGGTCGGCATCCACTCGGTCGAGCGCTTCCTCGGCGACGAGGCGATTCGCCGCGGCTGGCGGATCGAGCTCGACGCCGAGCCGAGCGGCAAGCGGGTGCTGGTGATCGGCGCCGGCCCCTCGGGGCTCTCCGCCGCCTACCACCTGACCCGGCTCGGTCACGCGGTGACGATCTACGAGGCCGGCTCGCTGCCCGGGGGAATGATGCGCTTCGGCATCCCCCAGTACCGGCTGCCGCGCGACGTACTCGAAGCGGAGGTGCAGCGCATCCTCGACCTCGGCATCGAGCTGAAGCTGAACACGAAGGTCGAGAACGCGCTGGAGGCGATGCGCGAGGGCGGCTTCGACGCCGCCTTCCTCGCCGTCGGCGCCCACATCGGCCGGCGCGCCTACGTGCCGGCCGGCGAGGCCGACCGGATCGTCGACGCGGTCGAGCTGCTCGAGAGCATGGAGGGCGAGGAGCGGCCGCAGCTCGGCCGTCGCGTCGCGATCTACGGCGGCGGCGACACGGCGATGGACGCGGCGCGCACGGCGAAGCGGCTCGGCGCGACCGACGCGGTCGTCGTCTACCGGCGCACGCGCGAGCGCATGCCGGCGCACGACTTCGAGGTCGAGGAGGCGGCGGAGGAGGGGATCGAGATGCGCTGGCTCTCGACCGTCAAGCACTTCGAGGGCGGCAGGCTGGCGCTGGAGCGGATGGAGCTCGACGAGACCGGCTTCCCGCAGCCGACCGGCGAGATCGAGGAGCTGGAGGCGGACTCGCTGGTGCTGGCCCTGGGCCAGGAAGCCGATCTCTCGCTGCTCGAGGGCGTGCCCGGGATCGAGGTTTCCGACGGCGTCGTCCAGGTCGGGCCGAACATGATGACCGGACGGGAGGGGATCTTCGCCGGCGGCGACATGGTCCCGGCCGAGCGCACGGTGACGGTCGGCGTCGGCCACGGCAAGAAGGCGGCGCGCCACATCGACCGCTGGCTGCGCGGCGAGGCCTACGACCCCGGACCGCGCCACGAGCTCGCCACCTTCGAGGGGCTCAACACCTGGTACTACGCGGACGCGCCTCGCACCGTGCAGCCCGAGCTCGAGGCGGCGCGCCGGGCCTCGAACTTCGACGAGGTGGTCGCCGGTCTCGACGAGCAGAGCGCCGTCTTCGAGGCGCGCCGCTGCCTCTCCTGCGGCAACTGCTTCTCCTGCGACAACTGCTACGGCATCTGCCCCGACAACGCCGTGATCAAGCTCGGCGAGCCCGGCGAGCGCTACGAGATCGACCTCGACTTCTGCAAGGGCTGCGGCCTCTGCGCGGCGGAGTGCCCGTGCGGAGCGATAGAGATGGTTCCGGAGCAGATCTAGCGCCACGAAGTCCAGCGACGAACCGCGCTGTTTCTTTTGATCTGGGTGTTTTGAGTATAGGCTCGCGGTCGCAAGGCGACCCGGAGGTGGCGAGATGGACGCGGCTGCGAACCTGGAGAAGATCGAGCACATCGTCGTGCTGATGCTCGAGAACCGCTCGTTCGACCACATGCTCGGGTACCTGTCGTTGCCGGCCGAGGCCGGCGGCGGCGGACGGACCGACGTCGACGGACTGCGCGGGCCCGCGACCGACTACAACGAGTTCGAAGGCGTGAAATACCCGATCGCGCCCTTCGATGACGCGGAGAGTCTCAACGAGGCGCAGGACCCGTGCCACTCGGGTCCTTGCGTGGCCGAACAGCTCGAAGACGACATGGGCGGCTTTGCCGCCAACTACGCGACCACGCGTGAGTCCGGGCCGTTGCCGACCTCGCCGGGCGACCCGCTGCGCTACCAGACCGCCGGCAACGTCCCCGTCTACGACTTCCTCTCGCGCAACTTCGCGATCTGCGACCGCTGGTTCTGCTCGGTGCCCGGCGCGACCTTCCCCAACCGGATCGCCTCGCTGGCGGGCGAGGCGGAAGACGCCAGCAACCGCAAGATCCCGCTCTACTCGGCTCGCTCCTTCGTGCGCAAGCTGCCCGCCGACGTGAGCTGGCGCTGGTACTCCTCCGACCCCGGGACGCTGCGCATGATCGACAAGCGCTACCGGATCGGCTGGGTCGACAATTTCGCCCACGTGGAAGCGCCGACGGTGATCCAGCCCCGCACCCTGTACGGGGACATCCGCAACGGCGAGCTGCCCAACGTCGCCTGGATCGACCCCAACTTCGTCGAACTGGGCGGGTTCAGCGGCGCCGACGACGACCACCCGCCGACCGACGCGATGTCGGCGCAGAGCTTCGTGCTGAAGATCTACAACATGCTGCGCTCGAAGCGGGCGCTGTGGCGGAAGACGATGTTCGTGATCGTCTATGACGAGCACGGCGGCTTCTACGACCACCGCAGCCCGGAAGACGAAGAACTGCCGGCTGAGTTCAAGCGGCGAGCCGAGTTCGGTGTGTTCGGTCCGCGGGTGCCGGCGATCGTCGTCTCGCCGTTCGTCGAGCCGGGCGCCGCCTACGGCTCGGCCCAGGGCAGTCCGGTCGACCTGGTTTTCGATCACACCTCGCTGATCAAGACGATCCTGCTGCGCTTCGCCGGCGGGGACTTCAGCGGCATGCCCGAGCGGGTGGCCTCCGCCGCGCACCTCGGTCACCTGCTCACGCGGGGCGAGCCGCGCGAGGGGCCGGCGGTGCCGGAGGGCACGATCGGGGAGGTCACCGATTGGTGGGGCCACGAGATCGGCGAGCGCCTGGTCGATCCGCTGGCGAAGGTCCCGGCGGTGCTCGAGCTGCAGGACGAAGACGCAGTCGAGAGCGAGCGCACGGCCGAGTTTCTCTGGGAAGCGATCGGGTGGATAGTCGACCACGTTCCCTTCCTGCACCGCAAGCCGAAGATCGCGATCTCGCGCCAGGCGAACGAGCTCGAACAGGGAATCGCCGACGCGGCAACCGTGATCAGGAAGAAGGGCCTGCCCCTGGGTCAGCCATAGCGCTGTTCGCTTCTGCACGACTCTTGCCGCTGAAAATTTGGATTGAGCGCGCCACACGCGCGCCGGAGCTCGGCAGGGTCGGCGCATGGACAGCAGGCATCTCGATCGCGAGGACGAGCGCGGGCAGGCGCTGTTGCTGGCAATCGGCGGTGTCTTTGCCCTGATCGTCGCCGCCCTGGCGCTCGTTGCGATCGCCGGGGCGATCACGGGGAAGGGGCGGGTGCAGCGGGCGGCGGACCTGACCGCGATCTCGGCGGCGCGGTCGATGCGCGACGACCTGCCGCGGCTGCTGGCGCCGCCGACGCTGCCCAACGGGCTGCCGAACCGGGCGCACCTGGAGAAGGCGGCCTATCTCGCCCGGGCGCGGGCGGCGGCGCGCGACGTGGCGCTTGGCAATGAGGTCTCGCCCGAGCGGTTGCGGCTCTCGTTTCCGGACGCCGCGTCGTTCGCGCCGCTGCGGGCGAAGGCGGTGGTCACCGCCGACGTGGTCGGCGATCGCATCGAGAGCTCGGCGGTTGCCGAAGCCGCGGCACCCGCCGGTGCGACCGGCGCGGCGCCAACGATGGCGAGCGGCGGCGGCTACGGCGGCCCGCTCGTCTATCGCGACGGCGAGGGAATGAGGCCGGACGTCGCCGCCGCCTTCGACCGCATGGCGACCGTCGCGAGGCGGGCGGGCGTGCCGCTGACGGTCAGCTCCGGCTTTCGCTCCGACGCCGAGCAGGCGGCGCTCTTCGCCGCCCACCCGGATCCCCAATGGGTGGCGCCTCCCGGCCACTCGCTGCACCGCTGCGCGACCGAGCTCGACCTCGGGCCCGAATCGGCGTACGGCTGGCTGGCGGCGCACGCCGCCAGCTTCGGCTTCGAGCAGCGCTACAGCTGGGAGGCGTGGCACTACGGGTTCGTGGCGGGTCCGGCGCCGTGCTCGGCGGCGGGCGAGGCTGGCGGCCTCGGCGCTGGGGGCGGGGGAGACGGGGCTCTCGCCGGCTCGGCGCTTCCTTCGTTCGTCCCCGGCCGCTTCCGCGCGCCGCTGCTGCGCGCGGCCACTCACTGGAACGTCTCCGCTGCGCTGCTCGCCGCCCAGCTGATGGCCGAGTCGAACTTCAATCCCTTCGCCGTCTCGCCTGCCGGCGCCCAGGGCATCGCCCAGTTCATCCCCTCGACCGCGGCCTCCTACGGCCTCAGGGACCCCTTCGACCCGGTCGAAGCGATGGATGCCCAAGCGCACCTGATGGCCGATCTGATCCGCGGCCTCGGCTCGCCCCAGCTCGCCCTGGCCGCCTACAACGCCGGCCCCGCTCCGGTCGAAGCCTGCCACTGCGTCCCCGCTTACCCGGAGACGCAGGCATACGTCACCCGCATCCTCGCCCTGCTCGGCGGCGCCGGGGCTCTCGCCGTGCCGAGCTTCGAAGTGAGGCTGGTGGCCTGATGAGCGTGCCCTCGTCTCACCAAGTATCACGCGTGATACACTCGGCCGACGATGACCCGAGTGACCATCCGCGAGCTTCGCAACCAGGGCGGCGAGATCGTCGATCGCGCCGCGCGCGGCGAGCGGATCACGGTCACCCGGTCCGGCCACCCGGTGGCCGAGCTGCGGCCGCTGCGCCCGGCGCTCTCCGCCGAAGCGCTGGTGCGCCGGTGGAGGGCCCTGCCGAAGGTCGATCCGGCCGGCCTGCGGGGGGATCTCGACCGCCTGCTCGACTCGAGCTTGTGAGCGAAGGCGGGCCTTCTCCCAGTCGCGGCCTGCTCGATACGTCGGCGGTGATCCTGCTCGGGCGCCTATCGGATGCCACCGCGCTGCCCGACGAGCCGCTGATCGCCGCGGTCACGCTGGCCGAGCTGGCGGTCGGGCCGCTGGTCGCCGCCGACGAGGACGAGCGGGCGAGGCGGCAGGCGCACCTGCAGCAGGCCGAGGCGGACTTCGTGCCGCTGCCCTTCGACGATGCCGCCGCACGGGCGTTCGGCGGCGTTGCCGCCTCGCTGCGCCGCGCCGGCCGCAAGACCGCGGCGCGCGCCTGCGACGCGATGATCGCCGCGATCGCGATCGCCGAGGACCTTCCGCTCTACACCGGCAATCCCGCCGATTTCGAGGGCATCGAGGGCCTTGAGGTCGTCTCGGTGGCTATCGATGTCTGAGGCTGAGGGCGCATGGAGCTCGGGTGAGGTCGAGGAGTGGGAACGGGCCCGCGACGACGCGTGGGCGCGGTCAGGACTCCATTCTTCATCTAGACTCCGGCCCGTGGCGACCGTCGAGGTACAGGGTGTCGCGGGCATGCAGGCGCTGCTCGGCCAGGAGATCGGGCCGAGCGGGTGGCGCACCGTCACGCAGGAGGACATCGACACCTTCGCGGGGCTCTCCGGCGACCACCAGTGGATCCACGTCGACGTCGAGAGGGCGAAGAGCGAGAGCCCGTTCGGGACGACGATCGCCCACGGCAACCTCACGCTCTCGCTCGTCGACGGCTTCCGCGACGAGCTGATCTCCTCGACCGGCTTCGCCCTCGGGATCAACTACGGCTGGAACAAGGTCCGCTTCCCGGCTCCGGTGCCCGTCGACTCCAAGGTCCGCGCCAAGGCCGAGGTCGTCTCGATCGACGAGAAGGGTGGCGGCTGGTGGGAGGTCATCACCCGCTTCACGCTCGAGGTCGAGGGCAGCGAGAAGCCCTGCTTCGTCGGCGACTCGGTAACCCGAGTGATGGCGCCCGAGCCAGACGGTTCCTGACCGGCTCTATTTGACGACCAAGGTTCCTTCCATGCCGGCTTCCCTGTGCCCGGGGACGGTGCAGTAGTACTTGTAGGTGCCGGGTTTGAGGTTGACGGTTTCCGAGGTTTCGCCTTCGCCGATCAGTTCGGTCTGGCCCACGGTTTCGCCGGCTTCGTCTTCGATCGCGACGTCGTGGGTGAGCGCCTGGGGGTTCTTGAAGTCGATCGTCACTTCGCCCGCTTCGGCGGTGGCTTCGGTGGTCGTGTAGGCGAGTTCGCCGTTCGGGTCGGCTTCGAGGTCGACCGTCGAACCGCCGCCGCCCGCCTTTTCTTCGCCGCCGGCCTTTTCGGTCGTTTCGGCGGCGCCGCCACCCGCGGCTTCGCCTTCGCTCGTGGTCGAGTTGTCGCTGCCGCCGCAGGCGACCAGCGTCAGGGCTGCCAGTGCGAGGACGAGCGACGCGCTGAGCTTCTTCATCGGGCGGGGTCCTTTCCTCGGGGGAATGCTCAGGGAGACTCTAGACGGTTGCGAGCGAATACGGCCGCCCGCCGCGCCTCGGTTCAGCGTCCCTTGAAGACCGGCTTTTCGCCGCTGAAGAAGGCGATCGCGCCTTCGCGCAGATCCTCGGTCGCCATGCTGTCGGCGATCCCGTGGCGCTCGAGCTGCAGATGCTCGGTGATGCTGTTCTCGATGCTGACGCCGCAGAGGCGTTTGGCCATCTTCACGTAGTGGGGCGCCATCGCCGCCAGCTTCTCGGCCTTGGCGCGGGCGGCGCCGGGCAGCTCCTCCGCCGTCACGACCTCGGAGACCAGCCCCTCCGCGAGCGCCTCGTCGGCCTTCATGTTGGGGTCCTCGAGCAGGATTTCCAGCGCCCGGCTGGGGCCGACCACGCGCGGCAGGAAGTAGGTCATGCCGCCGTCGGGCGAGGCGCCGATGCGCCCGTAGGCGCAGGCGAGGAAGGTCTTCTCGCAGGCGATGCGGAAGTCGCAGGCGAGCGCCAGCGAGAAGCCGGCGCCGGCGGCGGGGCCGTTGAGCGCGGCGATCACCGGGTAGGGGATCCGGCGCAGGTCGACGATCGCGGTGTGCAGCGCCTCGGCGCCGCGGCGGACGTTGGCGGGCAGGTCGATCGAGTCGTCTTCGACGCCGGTCTTGAACCAGTTGACGTCGCCGCCCGAGCAGAACGCGTCGCCGCTGCCGGTGACGATCAGGCCGCGCAGCGGCGCCTGGTCGGCGAACCAGGCGAAGGCGGTGCCCAGCTCGAGGATCATGTCCGGGCTCATCGCGTTGAAGGCCTCGGGGCGATCGAGCGTCAGCGTGCCGATCTCCCCGTCGACCTCGATCCTCAGCGTCTCCAGCTCGGGCGGATTCATGCGGGCCGCAGCCTACCCTTTATCGGGTGCAGGAACGAATTCGCGAACTGCCCGACTCGCCCGGCGTCTACCTCTTCTACGGCGCCGGCGAGGAGCTGCTCTACGTCGGCAAGGCGGTCTCGGTGCGCAAGCGCGTCGCCTCGCACTTCTCCGGCGGCGAGCCGCGGCTGACCTCGCGGGTCGAGCGGATCGACTTCCTCGTCACCTCGAACGAGGCCGAGGCGCTGCTCGCCGAGCAGAGCTTCATCAAGCGCCACCGGCCGCGCTTCAACATCCGCCTGCGCGACGACAAGTCCTACCCCTACGTCTGCGTCAGCCTCGACGAGGACTACCCGCGCGTCTACTTCACCCGCGAGAAGCACCGCGGCGGCCGCGCCTACTTCGGCCCCTTCTCCAGCGCCAAGCGGGTGCGCGAGACGCTCGACCTGCTCGGCAAGCTGTTCCAGTTCCGCACCTGCGAGGGCGCCGAGCCCGGCCGCCACTCGGGCAGCCCCTGCCTCGACTACTACATCAAGCGCTGCGGGGCGCCCTGCGTCGGCTACGTCAGCCAGGACGAGTACCGGCGAAACGTCGAGGCGATCGTCGACTTCCTCTCCGGCCGCTACCGCCAGGTCGAGGCCGAGGAGCAGCGCAAGATGGACGCGGCCGCGGCGGCGCGCGAGTTCGAGCGCGCCGCGATCCACCGCGACCGGCTGAAGGCGATCCAGTCGCTGTTCGAGCGCCAGCGGATCGCCGGCGGCTCGGTCGGCACCGCCGACCTGATCGGCGTCGCCACCGAGGGCGCCGACGCCAACGCGCAGGTCTTCCAGGTGCGCGACGGGATCCTCGCCGAGCGCCAGAGCTTCTACCTCGACAACCAGGCCGAACGCGCGCCGGCCGAGGTCGCCGAGGAGTTCATCGGCCAGTACTACTCGGCCTCGCCGGCGATGCCGCGCACGATCGTCGTCGGCCCCTACCTGGGCGAGCGGGCCGAGCTGCTCGCCGCGGCCCTGAGCGAGCGCCGCGGGGGCGCGGTCGAGGTGCGGGTCGCCGAGCGCGGCGACAAACGCCGCCTGCGCGAGCTCGCCGAGCGCAACGCGCGGCTGGCGCTCGACCAGGACCGGCTGCGGCGCGAGCACCGGCGCCAGCGCCGCGTCGACTCGCTCGCCGCCCTGCGCGAGGCGCTCGCGATGGAGGAGCTGCCGATCCGCATCGAGGGCTTCGACATCTCCAACCTCGGCGGCGAGCACACCGTCGCCTCGATGGTCGTCTTCGAGGGCGGCGCGACGAAGAAGGCGGACTACCGCCGCTTCAAGATCAAATTCCGCCCGCAGGACGACTTTGCCGCGATGGAAGAGGTTCTCGGCCGCCGGGTGAACCGCTACCTTGAGCAGATCGACCTCTCGCCCCACGACGGCAAGCGCGACGAGAGCTTCTCCGCTTTGCCTTCTCTGGTGATGGTCGACGGGGGCAAGGGCCAGCTGAACGCGGCGATGCGCGCTCTAGGGCCGTTCGTCGAGCGCGGCGTCACCGTCGTCTCGCTCGCCAAGCGCGAGGAGGAGGTCTTCGTCCCGGGGCGGCCCAACCCGATCGACCTCGATCCGGGCTCGGAGGCGTCGAAGCTGCTGCAGCGGGTGCGCGACGAGGCGCACCGCTTCGCGATCGAGCACCACCGCGGGCGGCGCGACCGGGCGATGACCGGCTCGGTCCTCGACGGTCTGAAGGGAGTCGGCCCGGCTCGCAAGCGCGCCTTCCTCAAGCACTTCGGCACCCCGGAGCGCTTCCTCTCCGCGAGTCGCGAGGAGCTTGAGGCGGTGCCGGGCGTCCCCGGCAAGCTCGCCCGCGAGATCCACGAGCAGCTGCACCGGACCGGCGGCTAGGGCACTGATGGCCCACGACGTCGACCTGGTGCTGATCACCGGCCACTCCGGCGCCGGCAAGTCGGAGGCGATCGCCGCCTTCGAGGACGGCGGCTACTTCTGCGTCGACAACCTGCCGCCGCGGATGATCGGCAGCCTCGGCGAGCTCTTCCGCCACGAGGGCAGCGGCGTCGAGCGGGCCGCCGTCGTCTCCGACGTGCGCGGCGGCGAGTACTTCGACGAGCTGATCGCCGTCCTCGACGACCTCGGAGCCGATGGCGTGCAGCCGAAGCTGCTCTTCCTCGAGGCCGACGAGGAGACGCTGCTCGACCGCTACAAGGAGACCCGTCGGCGCCACCCGCTGGCGCCCGAGGGGCGGATCGTCGACGGGATCCGCGCCGAGCGCGAGCTGTTGGCGCCGCTGCGCGCCCGCGCCGACGTGGTGATGGACACGACCGGCTCGACCGGAGGTCAGCTGCGGCGGCGGATCGCCGAGGAGATGCTCGACGGCCACGACACCGGCAAGCTGGCCGTGACCCTGCTCACCTTCGGCTTCAAGAACGGGCCGCCGCGCGACGCCGACCTGACCCTCGACGTGCGCTTCCTGCCCAATCCCCACTACGTCGACGAGCTGCGCCCGCAGACCGGGCTCGACGAGCCGGTGCGCGCCTACGTCGAGTCCGGCACGCAGGCGGGCGAGTTCTACGGCCGCCTGCTGCCGCTGCTCGAGTTCCTCGTCCCCGCCTACGTCGCCGAGGGCAAGAGCCACCTGACGATCGCGATCGGCTGCACCGGCGGCCGCCACCGCTCGGTCACCGTCGCCGACCGCATCCGCCGCTCGCTCGAGGGCCGCGACGGAGTCATCGTCAGGGTCAAGCACCGCGACCTGGAGGCCCCGCCTTCATAGACTCCATCGACTTTGGGCGATCACGTCATCTCAATCCGCGGCCTGCGCAAGAGCTACGGCGACGTCGAGGCCGTGCGCGGAATCGACCTCGACGTGCGGCGCGGCGAGGTCTTCGCCTTCCTCGGTCCCAACGGGGCCGGCAAGACGACCACGGTCGAGATCCTCGAGGGCTACCGGCGCCGCGGCGGCGGCGAGGTGAGCGTGCTCGGCGAGGACCCCGAGCACGCCGACCGGCGCTGGCGCGAGCGGATCGGGATCGTCCTGCAGAGCTGCCGCCTCGACCCCTATCTGACGGTGCGGGAGTCATTGGCCCTCTACGCCGGCTACTACTCGGCGCCGCGGCCGATCGAGGAGACGATCGAGCTGGTCGGGCTCGCCGAGAAGGCCGATGCCCGCGCCAGCGCGCTCTCCGGCGGCCAGCAGCGGCGCCTCGATGTCGGCATGGCGCTGATCGGCGACCCCGAGCTGCTCTTCCTCGACGAGCCGACGACCGGCTTCGACCCCTCGGCGCGGCGCCAGGCCTGGGAGACGATCGCCGGCCTGCGCGAGCTCGGCAAGACGGTCTTCCTCACCACCCACTACATGGACGAGGCGCAGCGGCTCGCCGACCGGGTGACGATCATCGCCAAGGGTGAGATCGTCGCCAGCGGCACGCCCGAGGACCTCGGCGACCGCGAGAGCCGCCCGGCCCGGATCAGCTATCGCGAGGACGGCCGCGAGATCTCGGTGGAGACGACGACCCCGGTGCGGACGCTGAACGAGCTGACCGGCCGGGCGCTGGCCGAGGGCAGGGAGCTCGAGGGGTTGGAGGTGAGGCGGCCCAGCCTCGAGGACGTCTACCTGGAGCTGACCGAGCCATGAGCGCGGAGCGACCAAGCGTGCATATCTGGTTCTCCGCGCCGGGAGCGAAGCGCGAGCCATGCGTATGAGTCTCGTCCTGCACCAGTTCCGCTACGACCAGAAGGCCTTCTGGCGCAACCCGGCCTCGGTCTTCTTCACGGTCGGCTTCCCGGTCATCCTGCTGCTGATCTTCGCCACGGTCTTCGGCGACCAGACCGTCGACGTGCGCGGCGGGGTGAAGACGACGACCTACTACGTGCCGGCGATCATCACCCTCTCGGTGATCTCGGCGACGATGCAGTCGCTGGCGATGTCGCTGGTGATCGCGCGCGAGGACGGGCGGCTGAAGCGCGGCCGTGGCACGCCGATGCCGCCCTGGGTCTTCATCGCCGGCCGGATCGGCAACTCGATCGTCGTCGCCCTGCTGATGCTGGCGCTGATCGCGGCGATCGGCGACATCGGCTACGGGGTCGGCATCCCCTGGAGCCGCCTGCCGGCGATCCTCCTGGCGCTGGTCGTCGGCGCCGCCTCCTTCTGCTGCCTGGGGATCGCGCTGACCGCGGCGATCCCCTCGCAGGACGCCGCGGCGCCGATCGTCAACGCGCTGCTGCTGCCGCTCTACTTCCTCTCCGGCGTCTTCATCCCCGACGACCAGCTGCCCAGCGGCGTGATCCACTTCGCCGACGCCTTCCCGATCCGCCACTTCTTCGAGGCCTTCTTCGACGCCTACGTGCCGGGCGGGGCGACTGTCTCCTGGGACAACCTCGCCGTCGTCGCGATCTGGGGCGTCGTCGGCGCCTTCCTGGCCATCAGGTATTTCCGCTGGGTGCCGCGGTCTGGATAGGACCGGCATCAAATTCCCAAATCCGGCCCTCTCCGGCCCAGACTGCTCTTGGGTTGTCGTCATATAGCCTCCGGCCTCCATGTTGCACCACGTTCTTCTCGAGGTTTCAGACTTGGAGCGCAGCGGCTCGTTCTACGACGCGTTGCTGGCGCCTCTGGGTTGGCGGCGGCACTTCGAGGAGGACGGAACGATCGGCTGGGGGATCGCAAAGCCCGTGTTCTTCATCGCCAATCACCACGATCCGAGTCCCGGATTCGGCCTTCTTTCCTTCTCCGGTCTGGGGATCGTCGCCGTCAAGGCCGCCTGGGAACAGGGCGTTGGGGCCGGGGGCAACGGAGTCGGCGAGCCCGGCGAGCGCCGTTCGCATGGGTCGGGTTCTTACTCGGCGTTCCTGCAGGATCCGGATGGTTATGAAATCGAGGTCACCGTCGGCAGTGACTAGTCTCGCGAGAAAGGATTTGACTTCATGGCAGTGAAGGTCGGAATCAACGGATTTGGCCGCATCGGGCGCAATCTCTTCAGGGCGGCCTACGCGGCGGGGGCGGACCTCGACTTCGTCGCCGTCAACGACATCACCGATACCGGCACCCTCGCCCACCTGCTCAAGTACGACTCGATCCTGGGCCGCTTCCCGGGCGAGGTCGAGGCGGGGGAGGGCTCGATCACGGTCGACGGCAAGCAGCTCAAGGTGCTCTCCGAGCGCGACCCGGCGGCGCTGCCCTGGGGCGAGCTCGGCGCCGACGTGGTGATCGAGTCGACCGGCCTGTTCACCGGCCGCGAAGACGCCGCCAAGCACCTCTCGGCGGGGGCGAAGAAGGTGATCATCTCGGCGCCGGCCAAGGAGCCGGACATCACGGTCGCGCTCGGGGTCAACTTCGAGAGCGACTACGACCGCGACACGCACGACATCATCTCCAACGCCTCCTGCACGACCAACTGCCTGGCGCCGATGGCGAAGGTGCTGCACGAGAGCTTCGGCATCGAGCAGGGGCTGATGACGACGATCCACGCCTACACCGCCGACCAGCGCCTGCAGGACATGCCACACAAGGACCTGCGCCGGGCGCGGGCCGCCGCGGTCAACCTGATCCCGACGACCACCGGCGCCGCCAAGGCGGTCGGCCTGGTGCTGCCGGACCTCAACGGCAAGCTCAACGGCCTCGCGGTGCGGGCGCCGGTGATCACCGGCTCGGTCGTCGACCTCGTCTTCACCCCGTCGAGCCCGACCGACCCCGACGCGGTCAACGCGGCGATGAAGCAGGCGGCGGAGGGACCGCTGAAGGGGATCCTCAAGTACACCGAGGACGAGATCGTCTCCACCGACATCGTCAGCGACCCGCACTCCTCGATCTTCGACGCCGGCCAGACGATGGCGATCGGCGACGGCAAGCTGATCAAGGCGGTCTCCTGGTACGACAACGAGTGGGGGTACTCGAACCGTTGCGTGGAGCTCGCCGGCAAGGTCCTCTAGGCGGCGGGGCGCAGGCGCTTTGAGCTTCGACAAGGCAAGCGTCCGCGACGCCGACGTCGCCGGCAAGCGGGTCCTCGTGCGGGTCGACTTCAACGTCCCGCTCGAGGGCGGCGCGGTCGCCGACGACACGCGGATCCGCGCGGCGCTGCCGACGATCGAGCTGTTGCGCGAGCGCGGCGCGGCGCTCGTCCTCGTCTCGCACCTCGGCCGGCCGAAGGGCGAGGTCGTGCCGGAGCTCTCGACGAAGCCGGTCGGCGAACGGCTCGCCGAGCTGCTCGGGGCGCCGATCCACCAGGCGCCCGCCGTGGTCGGCGCCGACGTCGAGACGATGGCGGCCGGCTTGAGCCCCGGCGACGTGCTGTTGCTCGAGAACGTGCGCTACGAGCCCGGCGAGACGAAGAACGACCCCGAGCTCGCCGCGGGCTTGGCGGCGCTCGCCGACCTCTACGTCAACGACGCCTTCGGCACCGCCCACCGGGCGCACGCCAGCACCGAGGGCGTCGCCCACCTGCTGCCGGGTTGCGCCGGGCTGTTGCTCGAGAGCGAGGTCGAGAAGCTGACCGAGGTGGTCGAGTCGCCTGGGCGGCCGCTGGTCGTCGTCCTCGGCGGCGCCAAGGTGAGCGACAAGGTCGGCGTGATCGACCGCTTCCTCGAGGTCGCCGACAGGATCCTGATCGGCGGCGCGATGTGCTTCAGCTTCTTCCGCGCCCAGGGGATCGCCACCGGCGACTCGCTGGTCGAGGAGGAGGGCGTGAAGCTGGCCGAGGAGGCGCTGAGGCGGGCGGAGGGCTCGGCCTGCGAGCTCTCCCTGCCGACCGACCTCGTGCTCGGCCGCGAGTTCGACGCCGGCACCGAGACGCGGCTCGGCGAGGGCGTCGTCGTCCCCGACGGCTGGATGGGGCTCGACGTCGGGCCGGCGACGGCCGCCGCCTACGCCGAGGCGGTCGGGGTCGCGGGCACGGTGCTCTGGAACGGCCCGATGGGCGCCTTCGAGCTCGCGCCCTTCGCCGCCGGCACGCGCGCGGTCGCCGAGGCGGTTGCCGCGGCGCCGGGGACGACCGTGGTCGGCGGCGGCGACTCGGTCGCCGCGCTGAACGAGTTCGGCCTTGCCGACGAAGTGGATTGGGTCTCGACCGGAGGAGGAGCGTCCTTGGAGCTGCTGGAGGGAAAGAAGCTGCCCGGAGTGGAGGCGCTGGCCGATGCCTGAGAGTGAGCGCACCCCGTACATCGCCGCCAACTGGAAGATGCACAAGACCGTCGCCGAGGCGGGCGCGTTCGTCGACGCGCTGCTGCCGCGGATCGCCGCGACCCAGCACGACGTCGTGATCTGCCCGCCGTTCACGGCGCTGACCGCGGTGGTCGAGCGGCGCTACGGCACCGCGGTCAAGGTCGCCGCGCAGAACATGCACGAGGCGGACTCGGGCGCCTTCACCGGCGAGGTATCGGCGCCGATGCTGGTCGAGCTCGACGTCGAGGCGGTCGTGCTCGGCCATTCCGAGCGCCGCCAGCACTTCGGCGAGACCGACGAGGCGCTGGCGCGCAAGCTGCCGGCGGCGCTGGCGGCCGGCCTCGAGCCGATCCTCTGCGTCGGCGAGAGCGAGCAAGCGCGCGACGCCGACCAGACCGAGGGCGTGCTCGAGCGCCAGCTGCAGGCCGACCTGGCCGACGTCGAGGACGAGCGGCTGGCCGAGGTCGTCGTCGCCTACGAGCCGATCTGGGCGATCGGCACCGGCCGCACGGCGACGCCCGAGCAGGCGCAGGAGGCCTGCGGGTTCATCCGCGACGTGCTGCGCGAGCGCGGCGGCCCGGCCGACGCCGTGCGCATCCTCTACGGCGGCTCGGTCAAGCCGGCGAACGCCGCCGAGCTGCTGGCGCAGGAGGACATCGACGGTGCTTTGGTCGGCGGCGCCAGCCTCGATCCCGACGAATTCGCGGCGATCGTGGAGGCTGCATGACGGACCCAGACGTCGCCATGCGGCGTCCTCAGTCGGCCTCCTCGGGTCACGCACTGAATAGTGCGCTCCCCTCGTCGCGACTCCCTGCGTCCTTGCCTGGCAACGTCTGGATCTCGTCATGACCCAGTCCGTCGCCTTGGTGATTCTCGACGGCTGGGGACTGGCGCCGCCGGGGCCGGGCAATGCGATCTCGCTTGCCGAGACCCCGGTCTTCGACGACCTCTGGTCCCGTTACCCGCACACCGAACTGTCCGCCCAGGGGCGCGACGTCGGGCTGCCGGAGGGGCAGATGGGCAACTCCGAGGTCGGCCACCTCAACCTCGGCGCCGGCGCGATCGTCAAGCAGGACCTGGCGCGGATCGACGACTCGATCGCCGACGGCAGCTTCTTCGACAACGAGGCGCTGCGGGCCGCCTGCGACCGCGCCCGGCGCAGCCCGCGCGGCCGCCTGCACCTGCTCGGCCTGGTCTCCGACGGTGGCGTGCACTCCGGCTGGGAGCACATCGAGGCGACGATCGAGCTCGCCTCGCAGGAGGGCGTCCCCGACCTCGTCTTCCACGCGATCACCGACGGGCGCGACACGCTGCCGCACGGCGGTCGCGGCTACCTCGAGGAGCTCGAGCGCTGGCTGCGCCAGGCCGGTCGCATCGCCACGGTCAGCGGCCGCTACTACGCGATGGACCGCGACACGCGCTGGGAGCGGACGAAGCTCGCCTATGACGCGATCGTCCACGCCCAGGGCCTGCGCGCGGCGAGCGCCGCGGAGGCGATCGACGCCTCCTATGAGCGCGACGAGACCGACGAGTTCGTCAAGCCGACGGTGATCGGCGACTACGACGGCGCCGCGCCGGGCGACGTCGCGATCTTCATCAACTTCCGCCCCGACCGCGCCCGCCAGATGACCCGCGCGCTCGCCGAGCCGGGCTTCGAGGAGTTCTCGCGCGCCGGCGGCCCCGAGCTCGACCTGACCGCGATGACCGAGTACCGCAAGGGCTGGCCCTACCCGGTCGCCTTCCCCGAGGCGCGGCCGAGCACGACCCTGGCCGAGGTCGTCTCCGAGGCGGGCGGGCGCCAGCTGCACGTCGCCGAGACCGAGAAGTACGCCCACGTCACCTACTTCTTCAACGGTGGCCGCGAGGACGAGTGGGAGGGGGAGGAACGGCGCCTGGTCGAATCGCCGCGCGACGTCCCCACCTACGACTTCAAGCCTCAGATGAGCGCCCGCGCCGCCGCCGACGCCTTCGTCTCGCAGTGGTCGGCGGACGGCTTCAGATTCGGGATCATCAACTTCGCCAACCCCGACATGGTCGGCCATACCGGCGTGATCCCGGCCGCGGTCGCGGCGGTCGAAGAGGTGGACGGCTGCCTCGGCGACGTCGTCGCCGCGGTCGAGGCCTCCGGCGGCGCCTGCATCGTCACCGCCGACCACGGCAACTGCGACCACATGCTCGAGCCCGACGGCTCGCCCAACACCGCCCACTCGCTCAACCCGGTGCCGCTGATCGTCACCCGCGAGGGCCTGACGCTGCGCGACCGGGGCATCCTCGCCGACGTCGCGCCGACGGCGCTCGACCTCCTCGCGATCCCCCAGCCGGAGGCGATGACCGGGCGTTCCCTCGTCGAATGAACGGTTGACCCCCGTACTCGGTGGTCAATAGTCCACTCGAGCATGAGGGACGATAGGAACAGGCTGACCTTCGAGATCGCCGCCAGGGACGGGACGGCGCGCGCCGGCACCCTGCATACCGCTCACGGCCCGGTTCGCACCCCCGCGTTCATTCCGCTGGCGACGAAGGGGACCGTGCGCAGTCTCGAGTCGCGCGAGCTGGCCGCGCTCGGCTACGAGCTGATCCTCGGCAACACGTACCACCTGTTCGTCTCGCCGGGGCCGGACCGGATCGCGGCGGCTGGCGGCCTGCACGGGTTCATGGGCTGGGAGCGGGCGCTGATCACCGACTCCGGCGGCTTCCAGGTCTTCTCGCTGGCGCACGGCGGCGTCGCCGACGAGGTCAAGGGCAAGGGACGCCCGGGGGGCGAGCGCGGCTCGGTCGTCTCGATCGACGAGGAGGGCGTGCGGTTCCGCTCCTACCGCGATGGGCGCGAGCTCTTCCTCTCGCCGGAGGTCTCGATGGAGGTGCAGGCGAAGCTGGGCTCCGACATCGCGCTGGTCTTCGACGAGTGCACGCCCTACCACGCCGAGCGCGAGTACACGGCGCGCTCGATGGAGCGCACGCACCGCTGGCTCGGGCGCTGCCTGGAGTGGCACGGCGAGCACGGCCCGGCGCGGCAGGCGGTGTTCGGGATCGTCCAGGGCGGCGTGCACGAGGACCTGCGACGCGAGTCCGCGCAGGCGGTCTCCGCCGCCGCCGTCGACGGGATCGCGATCGGCGGCACGCTCGGCCGCGACAAGGAGGAGATGCGCGGCGTGCTCGGGCTGACCGCCCCGCTGCTGCCGATCGAGGCGCCCAAGCACCTGCTCGGGATCGGCGACGTCGACGACCTGCTCGCCGGCATCGCGCTCGGCCTCGACGTCTTCGACTGCGCGATCCCGACCCGCCTCGCCCGCCACGGCACCGCCCTCGTCCCCGATCCCGGCAACCGCTTCCGCCTCGACCTGCGCAAGGGCGGCTGGGAGGGCGACCGCGCCCCGATCGCCGCCGGCTGCCCGTGCCCCGCCTGCCGCCACCACGACCGCGACTACCTCAGCTACCTCTCCCGCGCCGAAGAGCTCACCGCCGTCCGCCTCCTCTGCCTGCACAACCTCACCTTCATGCACGAATTGGTCGCCCACGCCCGAACCGCCATAGAGGCCGGGACCTTCAGCTCCTACTCAAACGCCGTCATGAAGGGCACCGCACCCTGGGACGCCGTTACGTAGGAGGAGCGAGGGGCGCCCTCCAGCGCAGCGGCGTCCGTTTTTCGCCCCGACTCGAATATCGGACGGGCGCGTCGTCGCAGGCGAAAAACCCAGCCAGCAGGAGGGCGCCCCTCGCTCCTCCCCCGCAGACGTCGCCCTATTCGGTGTTCTTCTTGACCAGTTCCTTCACTTCTTCGACCACCTTGTCGACGCTGTCGCCGGCGACTTCGGTGGCGCGCACGCCGGTCGCCTTGTCGGTGGCGACGATCACGGCGGCGGCGACCGCGGCGGCGATCAGGACGAGGGCGACGGCCGCCATGACGAAGCGGGCGAAGCGCGAGAAGGCGCCGCGCCGGGCGGGCGCAGCGGGCGCGACCGGCTCGGGCTCGAATTCCGGCGCCCGCGGCGCGCGCGCGACCGGACGCCGGGTCGGCGAGGGCGGGCGCATCTCGGTGCGCTCGGTCTGGTCGAGACGCCGGGTCGCCTCCTCGCCGCCGAGCACCTGGGTCGCCGTCTCGCCCTCCTCGGGCGGCAGCGTCACGTCCTCGCCCTGCAGTCCGAGCTGCAGGCCTCCGGCGAGCTCGTCGGCGCTCGCGTAGCGGCGCGAAGCGTCGCCCTCGAGCGCCCGCAGGACGGCGCCGCCGAGCGTCTCGGGCACCTCGTCGTTGTAGGTGCTGGGGGGCAGCGGGCGCTCGTTCTGCTGGCGCACCGCCAGCTCGGCCAGGGTCGAGCCCTCGTACGGCAGGCGCCCGGTGAGGAACTGGTAGAGGACGACGCCGAGCGCGTAGACGTCGGTCGCCGGCGTCGCCTCCTCGCCGCGCACCTGCTCGGGCGCGAGGTAGGCGGCCGTTCCGACCACCGAGCCGACCTGGGTGATCCGCGTCTGTTCGATCGCCCGGGCGATCCCGAAGTCGGTCAGTTTCACGGTCATCGGGCCGCCCCCGACGGGCCCACCGACGATCATCAGGTTGCCGGGCTTGACGTCGCGGTGGATGATCCCGCGGCGGTGGGCGTAGTCGAGTCCGGCGCAGGCCTGGATTCCCGCCTCGGCGGCGGTCTCGGGCACGAACGGGCCCTGGCGCTGGAGGATCTGCGCGCCCGAGCGGCCCTCGACGTACTCCATGACGATGTAGTGGCGACCCTCGTCGATTCCGGTGTCGTAGACCTGGACGATGTTGGGGTGGATCAGCTTCGCCACCGCGAGCGCCTCGCGGCGGAAGCGGGCGACGAAGCGCTCGTCGTCGGAGAGATGCTCGGCAAGGACCTTGACCGCCACGGTGCGCTCGAGGATCAGGTCCGTGGCCCGGTAGACGTTCGACATCCCGCCGGAGCCGAGCCGGTCGCCCAGCTCGTAGCGCCCTGAGAGTGCGGTTGCCGCCATCATTCGCCTCCGCCGGCGGGCGCGCCCGCGCCGATGCCGCCGGACGGGGTGCCGCCCGCGCCTTCTTCGCTCGGTTCTTCGGCCGCCGGTGGCCCGTTGCCGTTTTCGAGGCCTTTGCCTTCGCCGTTGGCCTGCGGCGGCAGCGACTTTTCTTCTTCCGGAGCCGCTTCTTCGGCTTCCTGCTTCTGCGCTTTGCCTTTGCCCTTTCCTTCCTTCGGTTCCTTCGCTTCGTCTTCGGCTTCGCTTGGGATTTCGGCGGGGGCGATCGCTTCGCTGCTCGATTCTTCGCATTCGGAGATCACTTCTTCCAGCCGCGCCGCGCCCTGCTCCAGCGCCCGCTTCAGCTTGGCGTCGACCCCTTCCAGCGCTTCGATCTGTTCGCCGACCTGCTGGGCGGCGCTTTCGGCGCCGACGCAGTCGCCTTCGCCCGCGAGCTGCTTGACCGTGTCGAGGTTGGCGGTGATCTCCCGCGCGGTCTCTCCGGGCAGCAGCTTGGCGTCTTCGCCCCCGCAGGCGGCCAGGCCGAGGGCGATCAGGAGCCCCGCGGCGAGGGCAAGCGATGGCATCGTTGCGCGGCGCACTCGGGCGAGTCTAGAGAACCGCCTGCGGCGCAAGAATTGCCTGCACATGAGCGTGGATGAGCGTTTCATGAGCCGACCCGCAGGCGCTCGGCGAGGCGGCGTGGCAGGCCGGCCGCCGAGATCGCCGCGGCCGCCCGGTCGACGTCGTAGGAGACGCGGTGAAAGCGCGCGGTCGGCTCGCCCGTGTCGAGCTCGAGCCAGGCGGCGCGAGCGTCGCTGTCGCGGGGCTGACCGACGCTGCCCGGGTTGATCAGCCACTCGCCGTCGGTCAGCCTCAGCAGGGTGTCGTCGCCGGCCTGGGAGCCGCGGATCTCGCCCACCTGTTCGCCCTTGACCGGCCGCACGAAGAAGAGCGCGACGTGCGAGTGGCCGACCAGGCCGATCCGCTGCGGCTGCACGCCGAGGCAGGCGTCGGCCTGCTCGGCCGAGAGCACGTACTCCCACACCGGGTCGCGCGGCGAGGCGTGAAAGAGGCCGATGCGCTCGCGCTCGCCCGCCGGCTCGAGCTCGCGCAGGAAGGCCAGCGTGCGCTCGGCGACCTGACCGCGCGTCCAGGCGACCGCCGCCGCCGCTGCCTCGGAGAAGGCGGCGATGTCGAGCGCCCCGAGCACCGCCAGGTCGTGGTTGCCGACCAGGCAGAGGTCGCAGCGCTCGCGCACCAGGTCGGCGCACTCGTCCGGCTCGGCGCCGTAGCCGAGCACGTCGCCGAGGCACCAGATCTCGTCGGCTCCAGCCTCGTCGATCGCCGTCAGGACCGCCTCGAAGGCGGGCAGGTTGGCGTGGATGTCGCTGACTACGGCTACTTTCACGGCAGGCCAGCGTACCCGGGCGGGGTCGCGGTCCATACGATGCGCGTGTGACTGCAACGGATTCGATCAGCGAGCTGCGGGGCGCCGTCGAGCGCTCGGCCCGCGCCCTGCGCGACGGCGAGGCGGTGGAGCCGGAGCCGACCCTCGACCGCCCGCCGAAGGCGGACTTGGGCGACTACAGCTCCAACGCGGCGATGCTGCTGGCGGCGCCTTTGGGCGAAGCGCCGCGCGACGTCGCCGCACGCCTCGCGGCCGAGCTCGAGCGCGAGCTCGAGGCGACGGACAGCCTCGACCGGATCGAGGTGGCCGGGCCGGGGTTCGTCAACCTCTTCCTCTCCGACGAGTGGTACCGGCGGGCGATGGCCCGCCTCGGGGTGGCCGGGGCGAGCCTCGGACCCGCTCCGGTCGATTCCCCGCGGCGCATCCTGGTCGAGTACGTCTCCGCCAACCCGACCGGGCCGCTGCACGTCGGCGGCGGGCGTCACGCCGCCTACGGCGACGCCCTCGTCCGCCTGCTCACGGCGGTCGGCCACGAGGTGCGGAGCGAGTACTACGTCAACGACGCCGGCGGCCAGGTGCAGCGCTTCGCCGCCTCGATCGCCGCGGCGATGACCGGCGGCGAGCCGCCCGAGGACGGCTACGAAGGCGCCTACGTGGAGGACCTCGCCGCGCGGCTGCGGGCCGACGGGATCGACCCGGCGGACAGCGAGGCGGTCGGGCGGCGTGGGGTCGAGCTGATCCTCGCCGGCGTGCGGGAGACGCTGGAGCGCTTCGGTGTCGGCTTCGACAGCTGGTTCTCCGAGCGCGACCTCTACGCCGGCGGCGAGGTCGAGGCGGCGCTGGAGGAGCTCGAGCGGCGCGGGCACACCTACCGCAGCGAGGGAGCGCTGTGGCTGCGCAGCACCGATTTCGGCGACGACAAGGACCGGGTGCTGGTCCGGGCCGACGGCGACCCCACCTACCTCGCCGCCGACGTCGCCTACCACCGCGACAAGCTCGACCGCGGCTTCGAGCGCCTGATCAACGTGCTCGGCGCCGACCATCACGGCTACGCCCCGCGGCTGCGCGCCGCGATCGCCGCTCTCGGCAACGATCCCGACGTGCTGGAGGCGCTGATCATGCGCCTCGTGCACATCGTCGAGTCGGGCGAGCGGGCGCAGATGTCGAAGCGCCGCGGCGACTTCGTCTCGCTCGACGAGCTCGTCGACGACATCGGCGTCGACGCGACGCGCTGGTTCATGCTCTGGCGCAGCCATGACACGACGGTCGACCTCGACCTCGAGCTGGCGCGGCGCGAATCGAGCGACAACCCGGTCTACTACGTGCAGTACGCGCACGCGCGCATCGCCAGCATCCTGCGCAAGGCCGGCGGCGAGGCCGGCGAGGCCGGGGCGCCGACCCCGGGCACGGCGCTGGAGCCCGCCGAGCGCGACCTGGTCAAGCGCCTGCTCGAATTTCCCGAGGAGGTGCGCGAGGCGGCGGCGCGACGCGCCCCGCACCGGATCTGCGCCTACTCGACCGCGGTCGCCTCCGACTTTCACGCCTTCTACCGCGACTGCCAGGTGGTCGGCGCCGAGGGCGAGGGGGTGGAGGCCTCGCGCCTCGGGCTCTGCCTGCTGGCGCAGCGCACGATCGCGGCATCGCTCGGCCTGCTCGGCATCTCGGCGCCCGAGCAGATGTGAAGGTCCTGGCGGAGATCCCGGCCCGCCCCTCGGCCGAGCTTCGCCCCGGGTCGCTGCGACGCGGCGAGCTTGACGCCTACGGTGGGTTGCTGGAAAGGCTCGACGGCGCCCGGTGCGTGCTCGTGACCGGCAACGGACCCGGGATCCGCAGCGCGGCGATCGGCCTTGCCGCCACTGCCGCGGCGAACGGACTGCGCGCAGCGCTGCTCGAGTGCGATGTCGGCGATCCGCATCTCGCCGACGAGCTCGGCCTCGCCAACGTGCCCGGCCTGCACGAGTATGTCCGCGGCGCGGCCGAGGTCGAGTCGATTCTCAAGCCCGTCGTGCTCGCGGGCCCCGGGTCGGCTGCCGCGGTGGAGCCGCTCGTCTGCGTGGTCGCCGGCCGCCCGGCGACGGACGCCTGGGCCCTGCTCTCCTCGGAGCGCTGCCGGCAGGCGATCCAGGGGCTGCGAAGCGACTACGAGCTGGTCGTGATCGCCGGGCCGCCCCTGGGCGACGAATACGCGCTGCGCGAAGTGCTGGGCAGCGCCGACGCGACCGTGTTCTGCGTCGGCGCGGGCGAAGCGGCGCGCAAGCCGCCGATCCCGGTGACCGGGCTCGTCGTCGTCAACTGACCCCACCCGAGCGCGGTCGAGGTTATCTTCGCCATTCGGCGATAACCTCGACCGCGCCTGTGCTCAGAGGTCGTAACGGGCGAGGTCCGCCTCGAGCCGCTCCGCGTCCTCGTCGTTGGGGCCGGTCGCCGCCGCTCCGTTTCGGTTCGGCGGATCGCTCCCGGCCCGCCGCCAGCGCCGCACGCCGAGCGCAAGGGCGACCGCGGCGACGAGGAAGCCAAGCGCGGGCACCAGGTAGGCGGAGAGGTCGAACCCCTTGCCTTCGGGCAGGGCGAGGACCTCGGGGCCGTACTGGGCGACCAGCGCGTCCTTGACTTCACCCTTGCTCTTCCCTTCGGCGATCAGGCGCTTGACCAGCACCCGCTCGCGCTCGGCCTGCGGCGATTCGGCCAGCTCGAGCAGGGTGCCGCAGATCGGGCACATCACCTCGTCTTCGACGTCGTTGATGCTGGTCTGGGGCGTCGCCGCGGCAGCCGGCGCGAGTGCCAGGAGGATCAGCGCAGCCGCGATCGCCACGCGTGGCGGTTTCTTCCCGCATGGCGGGAACAAGGCGCCACGCAGGTTCACCGATTCCCCTTCACCAGCGGGGCCACCTGCTCGCGCAGGAACTTCTCGTCAACCGGGCCGCGCCAGATCAGCGCCAGCTTCCCTTCGGGGTCGACGAGGAAGTTCTCCGGCACGCCGGTGGCGCCGAAGGCGGCGCTGCGCTCGTCGCCGATCGAGCGCAGCTGCGGATAGCGGACGTCGTTCTCGCGCAGGAAGGCGAGCGCGTCGTCGCTGTTGTCCTGCACGTTGATCCCGAGCACCGTGGCCCCGCGGTTGCGATAGCGGCGCGCGAAGCGATCGAGCTCCGGCGCCTCCTCGCGGCAGGGGACGCACCACGAGGCCCAGAGGTTGACCAGCACCCAGCGCCCGCGGTAGTCGGCGATCGAGCCCTGGCCCGGGCCGCCGAGCACCGGCAGCACCTTGTCGGGCGCCGGATCGCCGACCGCGACCTTCGCCTCGCCCTTGTTGAGCAGGCCGAAGCCGAGCAGGCCGATGACGGCGCAGACGGCGAGGAAGGCGAGGAAGGCACGCGTGCTCACGGCCCACGAACATTAGTCGCCGCCGGGTGCGCTTACGGAAGCTCCGGCACCAGGTGGCGCACAAGGGCGACGTTGGTCAGCGCCCGGGCGAACTGGGCGTAACCCGTCTTGTTCGGGTGGATGCCGGTGTCGGCGTTGATCGTCCACGGAGTCCCCGCGCAGAACTTGCTTTCGAACAGGCTCGGGAGGGCGCTCTGGGTCGCTTCGGATTGGTGGCTCGGCCCGTCCACCGCGAACCCTCCCGCGCCGCATTCGAAGCTCGCCGTCCAGGTCTGGTTGGCGTTCGGCGGCACCCCGATGTTGAATCGCGGCACCTTCAAGGGGTCTTCTTCGGCGGGCTCCACCTGGGCTTCCACCAAGGTCAGCCGGTTCGCCTCGGCGGCCGGCAGGGCCGCCCTCGTGCTGGCGACCGCGGCCGCGATCTCGGCGTTGAGGTGGCCGAGCAGCGCTTCCACCTGCCAGGGCTGGGCTTCGGCCAGGACGGCAAGCAGCGGGTAGGCGAGGTGGTACTGGAAGGTGACAACCTCCGCGTCCGGCGCGGCGAGCAGTGCGGTGTAGATCGCTTCGAGCCGTTCGAGGACGTGGGCTTCTTCGAAGAAATGCTGGAGGCAGGCGATCAGCGCCGCGACGTCTTCCGATTCTTTGAAGCATTCGACGCCCCCGCCTTCCTCGAGGATCTGACCCAGCAGGGGGTTCACGCCGAGCGTGAACGCGATCAGGTCGGGGTCTTCGGCGACGATCGCCTGCAGCTGGTCGCCGAGCGCCCCGCCCGGGAGCCATTCGGCCGGCGTCGAGCCGGTGACGGCGCGGTTCTGGAACATCGTCGGGGCGGTGACATGCCCGCCGCCCTGCCAGTCGTTGGCGAACTGAGCCGCCCAGGAGACGTCGTTGGCGAGCCCGAAGTCGGCGCTCCAGCTCGTCGGGCCTTCGTACCCGGGGCCTCCGTCGGAGTTCGACGAGCAGCGGTTGTTGACCGGCGTCGGCGGCACGCATGCGCCGATCTGTCCGGTCGAGATTTCGCTGCCGTTGCCGAGGAAGCCGAACCCCGCCGTCGCCGAGTCGCCGAGTGCCCGCATCCGCCAGGGCAGGGCCTCGATCCTCGCCGTCGTCTCGGTTCGGCCGTTTGCGTCGCGAGCTTCGATGTGCAACGTATCGGCGCCGACGAAGAGGTCGTCGGGGGTGTAGGTCGCGCTCAGCGTGCGCCTGCTGTCGTCGCCACCGTGCCGGACATCGCCGACCCTGCCGTCGAACGGACCGGCGGCGATCGTCAGCGGCGCGACGCGGTCGCCGCTGCAACTGACCGAGATCTGAACCGGCGTCTCGTAGTTGGTCCGCGCCGTATCCCGATCGCAGACGAGCGGGGGATGCGGCACCTGCGGCGGCGCGTGCACTTGGATGCGCACGACCAGCCGCCAGCGCACGCCGTGGAGGCGGCGGACGACGACGAAGCGATCGCGGCCTTCGAAGCCCGAACGCGCGCGGTAGCGAACCAGGTTGCGACGCCGGTTGACGCCGACGATGCGACCGGCCGAGGGACGGCGCACGATCCGCACACGGGCTCGGTTGACGCGTCTCGCCCGCTTCCGGTTGCGAATGCGGCAGTGGACGGAGAGCCTCCTGGCTACGCCGGCGCGGGCCTGGACGCGGCGGGTCGGACAGCGACGCACCTTCCCGCGGGCCGCGTCGGCGCCCCCGGCCGGCGCGGCTGCCGCGGAGCCCTGCGCGGTGAAATCCGGCCCCGCGGCCTCTGCCCCCGCGACCTGAATCGATCCCGCCACGAGGGCGATCGCGAGAGTCGCAAGGAACCGGCATCGAATGCGTCCGTCCACGGCCGTGGAGCAGCCTACCAGCGGATTGGCTGCCGCTCCGTTCCGAGCCCAACGACCGTCCAGGGAACTCTAGAATGGCCGGGAAGCAGGATTCTGCACGCGGACGTAGCTCAGCTGGTAGAGCGCGAGCTTCCCAAGCTCGAGGTCGCGGGTTCGAGACCCGTCGTCCGCTTCTTTCGCCCCGCTGTAGAGCCAAGTCTTCGCGAGTGGTTCGAGACCCGTTGCGAATTTGGCTCTACAACTCGAATCGCCTAGGCAGGCTTCTCGCTTGCAGTCATTCGTCTAACACTGCTTTGTTAGCTCCTACTACCTTTCCGGCGCCCTCTTGGGCCGTTTGGTCTTCCGTGGACCCTTGTTGTTGCCCCGTTTGCTCTTCGCCTCATTAGCCTTGCCGTTCGCTGACCCCTTCTCGCCTGCCGGACTCCGCCCTTGACCGGTTCCAGCGTCGGAAGGCCCAGCTTTGCGCGCCTCGTTTGCCGAGCCATAGGCGAGGATCGAGACTGAAACCGACGTCCCCTTCTCATCGCTGTCCAGCAACCTCTCAGCGCATTCTTGTTTGATCGCTTCGGTCTCTTCGAGCGCGCCGCGCAAGACCTCCGTGATCCTCTCCCACCCCAACTGATCGACAAGCATGGGGTTCCAGCTCATATGAGCATTCCCCGGTGCGTCATAGGTCTCAGCCTCGACCGACGCGACCGCGTCCTCGACGACGATGTTCAGGAGCGATCCCCTCATGTCTCCCTTGATTGCATTCGGAACGCCACGCCACTCGGGTTGATCGAGGCGAGGGCGCACAGTCGCCCGGTAGAATTTCTCGACGGTTCCACGAACCGGCTTTTCAAAGACCAGTTCGGCTAGCTCTGCTTTGAGCAGGGCTTTCAACTCGTAACGAATCTGTTCGGGGTCTGCGCTGAGTTCCTTCGCCAGTTCGGGGGGGCTTGCGATTCGTTCGCCGATGATGACCATGACATGGGTGCGCAATTCGTTCTTCATGGCCGTCATCACGTCTCGCTTGCGCGCGTGTCCTGGCTCGCCCGCGTTGAGCCTTTTCCTCGTCTGATTTTCACGTCCCATTCGGTCCCCCCAGCTTTCTCTCTCGGTACGACAGCGTGATGATAGTCGATAGCTGCTGACTAATAGCTGATCGGCAAGAAGTTTCTGGAACAAAAACGCCATAGACAGAATCTCTTTAGCATTCTCCACCTTAAAGGCGGCTTTCTTGGGAGGTGAGGACATTGAGAATCAAGGCATCCAGTTGCCTAGCCCCAGTTCTTTCGATTCACAAGGCCGGCTAGCCGGGAGGGCGCTGGCGGGACTGCGTTTCTGTCAGCGCTCTTTAGTTTTCCCGGAAGTAATTGCTCCAAAAAATGCTGACGACTTGCGAGCGCTGAGCGCCTAGGGTCCTTTCATCACTCAGGATGGGAAAAGCAACCGGCCCTTGTCTCGCCTCCCATGGACGGGGCCAGATGCAACCGAGACCCTGGGCGGCGGACTGACTGGACGCCGCCGCCCAGGGCTCGGCGGGGAGGGGACGACCAGCTGGTCATGGCGGGGCGGGGGCGCAGCGTGAGCGGCGGCGTGGACGAGTTCTGGGCAGGGCTTCCCGCGAAGGTCGAACACCGAGTTCGGGTGCCGATGCTCGAAGCCTTGCTGTGGATCGGGCTGCCGCTTTCGCCGCGTGAGTTCGTCAACGTGCTCGACGGCGACATCTCGATGTGGGATGCCGCGTACCACCTCCAGGTTTTGGAGACGCTCGGCGTCGTGGCGCCCGTGTCGGCGCCTCCCGAGGATGAGCCCACGCAGACCGACGACTTCGACGAGCCCTATCGGCTGGGTGAAGACGATGACAACGACGACACAGAACAGGACGACCGAGACCGATGACCGAGGACGATCGAGACAAGATGGCCGCCCTATTCGGGGAAAACCTCCGCGCCGCGCGCATGCGCGGCGGGCTGAGCCAAGAACAGGCGGCCTTCGGCGCTGGACTGCACCGAACCGAGATCGGTCTGTTGGAGCGTGGGGAGCGCTTGCCAAGGATCGACACGGCAGTGAAGCTGGCCGGAAGTCTTTCGGTTACTCCGGCCGAGCTGCTCGCCGGAATGGAATGGGAGCGGCCAACGTCCACTGACGGCAAGTTGAAGCTCACGCAGGAGGCGAAGTAATGAGCACTGAGTTTCAAGCGTCGACCGCCTGGTAGAAGTGCTCGATCGCGCCGCGGACCTGCTGTTCGTCGACGACCTTGACGAGATCGAATTCGCGCAGCTCGGTGACGTGGTAGTTGACGGTGCTGAGCGGCGCCTGCAACTCGACGCTGAGGTCCTTGGGGGAGAGCGTGCGCCCCTCGTCGATGTTCAGCACTTCCAGGATTGAAACGCGGAGTGGGTGGGTATTGGCGCGAGCCAGGCGTTCCCAATTCACGGCGACCTCACTTTCGTTGATTGGGTAATACCTAAAAATAATAACCCAGATCATCAAAATCGGGTAGTCTCGTAGTCAAATGATCGAACGGGAGGAGCCGAGATGAGTTGGGGAGCGCGCGCAGGGTCCATCGTCGCAGTCGCCCTTTTCGCTCTTGGATTGGCCTTCGCCTCTGTGGCGGCCGCCGACACGGGAGACATCATCGCCCCGTCGGACCCCGAAGACCCGCGAGTCGACAGCGGGTGGCAGGCGGGCACCTGCTACGCCGACGCGCCGACCCTGTGCAGCGTCGCGACTCCCGACCGGTTCTTCGAACAGGCGGCGGGCCACCCGCAGGTCGGCTTCACGCAGTTCATCGTCAAGCACACGGAACCCGCTCCCGGCCTCGAACGGCCCGTCGGCGAACTGAAGGCCGTACGCGTCGACCTGCCGGTGGGCCTCAGCGTCAACCCGCAGGCGACGCCTCGGTGCGCCACGGTCACCGAACCGGCGAGCTGCCCGGGCGACACGCAGGTCGGGTACAGCGAAGTGACCGCGTCGGCGCTCGGCGTACCGCTCGCTCCGGTGGAAGGCGTGACGAAAGTCCCGGTGTTCAACATGGTGCCCGAGGAAGGCCAACCGGCGCTCTTCGGCCTCGAACTGGCGGGCAACAATGTCTACCTGCGCGCCGACGTCGCCTGGGACGGCGATTACCACGAGGGCTTCACGATCGATGTGCCGAAAGCCCTCCCCGAAGCGCTCGGCGGCCTCCTCGAACTCCTGCCGGGCGAAAGCGGGCTGATCCTGAAGAACCGCCTCGTCTTCGACGGGCGCTCGGGCGACGGGACCTTCATCACCACGCCGAGCACCTGTTTCGGCCCGGCCGTGCCGTCGTCCCCCTTCGTGCACCTCTACTCGACCTGGCTGCGGGCCGACTCCTACGAGCAGCCCAATCCGACCTTCCCCATCGGCTCGTCCTACTTCGAGTCCCGCATCCCACCGGAAACCGACCCGAAAGAATGCGACTCGATTCCCTTCGACCCCTCGATCGGCGTGAATCCGAACACCAGCCAGACCGATTCACCGAGCGGCCCGAGGATCGCCGTCGACGTCCCGTTCGAACCGCCGAGCACTGCCGAAATCGCGCAGGCAAGGACCAAGCAGGCGAACTCCAACGTGCGGGAAGCGAAGGTGACCCTGCCGCCGGGGATGGGCCTCAACCCGTCGGCGGCCAGCGGCGGCCTGCAGACCTGCACGAACGCCCAGTTCGGGCTCGGCACGCACAACGAATCGAACGCCTGCCCCGCGGCGTCGCGGATCGGCAGCGTCGCGATCAATACCCCGCCCCTCCCCGACGGCTCGCTCACCGGCTCGGCCTACGTCGGTGAGCAGCTCAGCCGCGACCCGACCTCGGGCCAAGAGTACCGGATCTTCGTCGAAGCCAGCTCTCAGCGCTACGGGATCTTCGTGCGGCTCGAAGGCAAGGTCAGCGCGAACCCGGACACCGGTCAGCTGACGACGACCTTCGAAGGCCGTGAAGTCGAAGGCATCGGCGGCACCAAGATCCCGAAGGGCCTGCCGCAGGTCCCCTTCAGCTCGGTCGTGCTCGATTTCAACGACGGCGAGCACGCCGTGCTCAGCAGCCCCGACACCTGCGGGCCGAGCACGACCGCCACCGTGATGAGCCCTTGGAGCGGCAACCCGCCCGCGACGCCGTCCGGCGATTTCAGTCTGAGCTCAGCGCCGGGCGGAGGCGCCTGTCCGGCGGCGCGCGTCGACCGTCCCTTCTCGCCGGGCTTCGACGCCGGCACCGACTCGGTTCGGGCCGGCGCTTACAGCCCGCTGCACATGACGATCGCCCGCGCCGACGGCGAACAGGAGCTGAAGGGCGTGGAAGCGATCCTGCCGCCCGGCATGAGCGCGAAGCTGGCCGGGGTCAGCTACTGCCCGGAGTCGGCTCTGGCGGCGGCCGCCGGCAAGGGCGGCGAGGAAGAGGCCGCGCACTCGAGCTGCCCGGATTCGAGCCTGATCGGCAGCGCCGAGGTCTCCGCGGGCGCCGGTTCCGCTCCGGTCACGATCGGAGGCAAGGTCTTCCTCTCCGGTCCCTACGAGAACGCGCCGCTCTCGCTGGCGGTGATCACGCCTGCCGTGGCGGGTCCGTTCGACCTCGGCACCGTCGTCGTCCGGGTCGCCCTGCACGTCGATCCGGCCACCGCCCAGGTGCGGGCGCTGTCGGACTCGACCCCGCACATCTACGGCGGCGCCAAGCTCGACATACGGAAGGTGGCGGTCAAGCTCGACCGGCCCAAGTTCACGACCAACCCCACCAACTGCTCGGCCTTCTCGTTCCGGGGCACGCTGTTCGGTGGCGGGGCGAACCCGGGCGACCCTGGGACCTTCACCCGGGCGCCGATCTCCTCCGGGTTCCAGGCGGGCGGCTGCGACAAGCTCGGCTTCAAGCCGAAGATCTTCTTCCGCCTCTACGGCGCCACGCGCCGGGCCAAGAACCCGAAACTGCGGGCGGTCGTGATCCCGCACGCGGGCGATGCCAACCTCGCCCGCGCGGCGACGATCCTGCCGCGCTCGCTGATCCTCGACCAGGCCAACCTCTCGAAGGTATGCACGCGCGTCCAGTTCTCCGCCGACAAGTGCCCGAAGAACTCGATCTACGGCCACGCGCTCGCCTTCTCGCCGCTGCTCGACAAGCCGCTGGCGGGGCCGGTGTACCTGCGCTCGTCGGACAACACCCTGCCCGACCTGGTCTCCGACCTGCATGGACAGGTCGACATCGAATTGGACAGCCGCACCGACAGCGTCCACGGCCACATCCGCAACATCTTCGACGCCGTGCCCGACGTGCCGGTGTCGAAATTCATCCTCATCCTGCGCGGCGGCCGGAAGGGCCTGTTGGTCAACTCGCGCAACCAGTGCCCGCGCAAGCGCGCGCGGCGCGCCAAGCAGGGCGGCAAGCGCGGCCAGCGGGTGATCGTCCGCTTCAAGGGCCAGAACGGCAAGAAGCGCAACCTGCGGCAGCGTCTGCGAGTCCCCTGCGGCAAGCACCGTCGCCACGGCCACCACCGCCACAAGCGCCGGTGAGCCGTACGGATAGCCTGCGGCGTCGGTGCGCCCGACGCTCTCGGTACTGATCGTCACCTGGAACAGCCGCGAGGAGCTGGCGCGGACGCTGCCTGCGCTCGTGCCGGAGCTGGCAGAGGGGGACGAGCTGCTGGTCGTCGACAACGACTCCGCCGACGGGACCGCGGCGACCGTGGCCGAGCTGGCGCCGGCGGCGCGGGTCGTGCACAGCGGCGGCAACCTCGGATTTGCCGGAGCCTGCAACCTCGGCGCCACCGAGGCGCGCGGTGACCTGCTCGTCATCCTCAACCCCGACGCGGCGCCGCGGCCGGGATGGGGGGAGGCGATCCGCAAGCCGTGGCTCGAGCGGCGGGGCTGGGCCGCGTGGCAGGCGCTGGTCGCCGAGGGCGACGGCGCGACGATCAACTCGGCCGGCAACCCGGTCCACTTCACCGGCATCGTCTGGGCCGGCGGCCACGGCCGGCCGCTCACGCAGGCGCCGCCCGCGGGCGAGGTCACGGCGCTCTCGGGCGCCTGCCTGGCGATACCCCGCGACACCTGGGAACGAGTCGAAGGCTTCCCTGCGGAGTTCTTCCTCTACCACGAGGACGTCGACCTCTCGCTGCGCCTGCGGCTGGCAGGGGGCAGGCTCGGGATCGAGCCGGCCGCCGTGGTCGACCACGACTACGAGTTCGGTGCCCGCGAGCACAAGTGGCGCTGGTTGGAGCGCAACCGCCACGCCTTCCTGCTGCGCGCCTACCCGGTGTCGCTGCTGCTCCTGCTGGCGCCGGCGCTGCTGGCGAGCGAACTGGCCCTCTACGCCGCCGCTGCCCGCGGCGGCTGGGCAGGCCAGAAGCTGGTCGGCCACCTGGAAGCGATCCGCTGGCTGCCCCGCCTGCTGCGCGAGCGCCGCCGGATTCAGGCGACGCGCACGGTCAGCGCCGCCGAGTTCGCCTCCTGGCTCACCCCCGACCTCGACTCCCCCTTCATCCCTCCGATCGCCCGCTCCACGCCCGCACGTCTATTGCTCCGTGCCTACTGGCGACTCGTCCGCCTATTGCTTCGTTAGGGACGATCCCGGTAGGGGTGGAACGTCTTGTACCTTTTCGTCGACTGCCCCGGGCGCCAGCTAATCCCAAACCTCCGAAAAGGTTAAGTGGAACCCCTACCGGGATCGTCCCCTCGCTCCGCTACGTCGGCTGACGAGTCGGCCGGATCAGGATCTCGTTGACGTCGACGCCTGCCGGCTCGTTCAGGGCGTAGACGACGGCGCGGGCGATGTCCTCGTCGCGCAGCGCCCACTCGCCCGGCCGGTTGTCGAAGAACGGCGTGTCGGTCATTCCCGGCTCGATCAGGGTCACCTTGATCCCGTCGTTCTCGTGCATCTGGCGCAGCTCCGCCCGCAGCGCCTCGCCGATCGCAGTCGCCGCCCACTTCGTCGCCGAGTAGAGCGAGCCGGGCAGCACCCGGCGGCCGGCGACCGAGCTGGTGACGAGGAAGTGGCCGTCGCCGCGCTCGAGCAGATGGGGGAGGGTGGCGCGGATCGTCAGCGCCACGCCGTAGACGTTGGTCAGCACCATCGAGCGCCAGTGCTCGGGCGACTCCTCGAGGAAGCCGCGGGAGGCGCCGAAGCCGGCGTTGGCGAAGACGACGTCGATGCGGCCGAAGGCGTCCAGCGCCGCCGCGGTCATCGCCTCGACCTGCTCCCACTCGGTCACGTCGCAGCGCACCGCGACCGCCCGCTCGGCGCCGCCGAGCTCGGCGACCAGCTCCTCCAGCGGCTCCAGGCGCCGCGCCGCGAGCACCAGCCGGTGCGTCCCGGCCGCCGCCCGCGCCGTCGCCGCGCCGATGCCGCTGCTGGCGCCGGTGATCAGCATCACGGGGTCGTTCGGGGAACCATCCATGCGCCGATTCTCTCAGGCGTGGTCGAGGTTTGACTCGCATAGCGGTAAAAACCTCGACCACGGGGGGGTTAGGCGGGCCGCCTTGCGATAATCCCTCGCCCGTGGATCCTGGCCGCAAACGGAAGATCCGGCTCGTGGTCGCGCTCGGCGTCGCGGTCCTGCTCGCCGCCGCGCTCGTCTACACGTCGTTCAGCGCCTCCTCGGAAGCGAAGGAGCCCTCGCAGCTGATCGGCGCCTCGGGCGGCTCCTACGAGCTCACCGGGCGCGTGGTCAAGCACTCGGTGCGCCATCGCGGCGAGGCGATCGCCTTCCGCGTCGCCGATCGCGCCGACGCAAGCCAGAGCCTGCCGGTGACCTACGAGGGCACGATCCCCGACCCCTTCCGCGGCGGTCGCGAGATCGTGCTCAGCGGCACGGTCGAGAGCGGGGTCTTCGTCGGCGAGCCGGACACCCTCGTCACCAAGTGCCCCTCGAAGTTCACGACCAAGTCGAATGGCTAGCCTCGGCAGCGTCGCCCTGGCGCTCGCCTTCCTCACGGCGGTCTTCGCCGCGGTCGCGGCTCTGGTCGGCCGCAAGGGGGAGCGGCGCTGGGTCGACGCCTCGCGGCGCGCCCTCTACGTCCTCTTCGGCCTGCTGACGCTCTGTGTCGTCCTGATCGAGATCGCCTTCCTCAACGACGACTTCTCGTTCAACATCGTCCAGCAGCACTCCTCGCTCGAGACGCCGAACTTCTACAAGCTGGCGGCGATGTGGTCGAGCCAGGAGGGCTCGCTGCTGCTCTGGGCCTGGGTGCTCTCGATCGCCGCTTCGCTGGCGCTGCTGGCGACCCGCGACAAGCTGCGCGAGATCGTCCCCTACGCGACCGCGGTGATGGCCGGCATCGCCGCCTTCTTCACCGGCCTGATGCTGTTCGCCGGCGGCGTCAACCCGTTCGCCACGCTGAGCCCGGCGCCCGCCGACGGGATCGGGCTCAACCCGCTGCTCCAGCACCCGAGCATGATGATCCACCCGCCGATGCTCTACTCGGGCTACGTCGCCTTCACGGTGCCGTTCGCCTTCGCGATCGGGGCGCTGATCACGCGTCGCCTCGACGCCGCCTGGATCCGCTCGACCCGGCGCTTCGCGCTGATCGCCTGGACCTTCCTCGGCTTCGGCCTGCTGCTCGGCGCCCGCTGGTCCTACACCGAGCTCGGCTGGGGCGGCTACTGGGCCTGGGACCCGGTCGAGAACGCGGCGCTGATGCCGTGGCTGATCGGCACCGCCTTCCTGCACTCGGTGATGGTCCAGGAGAAGCGCGGCATGCTCAAGGTCTGGAACGCCTGCCTGGTCGTCGCCACCTTCTCGCTGGCGCTGCTCGGCACCTTCCTCGTCCGCTCCGGCGTGCTGCAGTCGATCCACGCCTTCGGCGACAGCACCGTCGGCCCCTACATCCTCGGCCTGATCGCCGTCGTCCTGATCGGCTCGGCGGCGCTGATCGTCTCCCGCCTCGACGACCTGCGCTCGCCCAAGCGGATCGACTCGCTCGCCTCGCGCGAGGCAGTCTTCCTGGTCAACAACCTGCTGCTGGTCGCGCTCACCGCGGTGATCTTCTGGGGAACCTTCTTCCCGCTGATCTCCGAACTGTTCACCGGCGACAAGTCCTCCCTCGCGGCTCCCTGGTTCGACCGCTACTCGACCCCGCTGGCGATCCTGCTCGTGCTCTTCACCGGGATCGGGCCGCTGCTCGCCTGGCGGCGGATCAGCTGGGCCTCGGCGCGGCGGGTCTTCGTCACCCCGGCGATCGTCGCCGCGGTCGCGGCGCTCGCCCTGGTGCTGTTCACCGACGCCGGCTCGAAGCCCTGGGCGCTCGCCCTCTTCGCCTTCGCCGCCTTCGCCCTGACCGGGCTGACGCAGGAGTTCTGGCGCGGCGCGCGGGCGCGCCAGTCGCTGCGCGGCGGCTCGCTGCCGGCGGCGCTGGCCGGGATCGTCGCCCGCAACCGGCGCCGCTACGGCGGTTACATCGTCCACGCCGGCGTCGCCGTGCTGCTGATCGGGGTCGCCGCCTCCTCGAGCTTCCAGACGAAACAGGACCTGCGCCTGCGGCCCGGGCAGAGCGCCGTCGTCGACGGCTACCGCGTGACCTACGTGCGGCCGACCGCGAAGGTCGACAAGCTCGCCTTCACCGCCGGCGCGGTCGAGCGGGTGGAAAAGGACGGCAGGTCGTTCACGCTGCACCCGACCCGCCGCTTCTACCGGCCGACGGGCCAGGCCGGCGGCGGCACGATCACCGCCTACTTCGGCGGCGAATCGGACAGCCAGATCGGGCTCCAGGCGGGCGCCCGGCGCGACTTCTGGACCGCGATCCAGCCGACGATCAGCGGCGTGCAGCGCGGCGCCAAGGCGGCCGACGCCGGCTTCAGGGCGTGCGTCTCCGGCGCCCCGGGGACGCCGCCGCAGTGCCGGGCCGTCGGCCGGCTGATGCGCGCCGCGGCGGCCAACCCGAGCCTTCGCCCGGCCGCCTTCGCCCAGATCGAGAGCCTGCAGCTGGCGACCGCGCGGCGGATCGCGCGCGGCTACCTCGCCGAAGGCGCGCCGGCGACCTTCCGCGTCATCGTCGACCCGCTCGCCACCTGGATCTGGATCGGCGGCCTGATCGCCCTCTGTGGGGCGCTGATCGCGGTCTGGCCGGGACGCGGAGCGCGCCGCGCGCCGGCGCCGCAGACCGAGCTCGAGGCGCTGAAGGAGGCCAAGTACCGCGAGATCCGCGACGCCGAGCTGGACCACGCCGCCGGCAAGCTCTCCGACGAGGATTACGCGCTGCTCGACGCCGAGCTGCGCAGGGAAGCGGTCGAGATCCTCGACGGGGCCGGTGGCGGCGGGACGAACGGGGGAGGGGCGAACGGCCGTCCCGAGCCGGACGAGGCCGAGCGACCGGCCGAACCCGTTTAGATCTTCAGCAGAACCAGGGTGTTGACGACGAAGAGGACGGCGAAGAAGACCGTTGCGCGGTCGAGGTTGCGCTCGACCATCGAGCCGCCGCCGACGCCGCCGCCCCCGCCGATGCCGAAGGCGCCGGAGAGCCCCGCGTCTTTCCCGGAGTGCAGCAGGATCAGGAAGATCAGCACTCCCGCGATGATCACCTGAAGGATGGCCAGCAGCGTGTACACGGCCGGCAAGTCTAGACGGTCGGCTCCTCCCTTGACATCCTCTTTTCCTGTGTAAGAGTAGTTGACACAAAGTACCATTTTGTAAACCAGATGTTGGAGGAGACTGCATGGAGGCACACGCCCATTCGGCCGAGGTCGACCTGAACCCGGCGACCTGGACCGATCCGAAGCGCTATGCCTGGCTGCTCGGGCTGATCGTGCCGCTGCTGCCCTTCATCGCCTGGAGCCTGGTGGCGCTGACCGGCCTCGGCGTGTTCTGGTTCTACGGCCCGTTCCTCGTCTTCGTGATCTTCCCGGTGGCCGATCTGCTGATCGGCATGGACGCCGAGAACCCGCCCGACAGCGTGATCAAGTGGCTCGAACAGGACCGCTACTACCGCTGGTGCACGTACGTCTTCATCCCGATCCAGTACGCGGGGCTGATCTTCGCCTGCTACATGTGGGCCGACGGCGGGCTCTCGACCGTCGAAGGCATCGGCCTGGCGCTGACGATGAGCATGGTCAGCGGGATCGCGATCAACACCGCGCACGAGCTCGGCCACAAGCGCGACGACCTGGAGAAGTGGCTGAGCAAGGTCGCGCTCGCGCAGAGCGGCTACGGCCACTTCTTCATCGAGCACAACCGCGGTCACCACGTGCGCGTGGCGACGCCCGAGGACCCGGCCAGCGCCCGCCTCGGCGAGAGCTTCTGGGCCTTCCTGCCGCGCACGGTCGCCGGCAGCCTCGGCTCCGCCTGGGGGATCGAGCGCGCCCGGCTCGAGCGCGGCGGCCACTCCGCCTGGTCGATCCACAACGACATCCTCCAGGCCTGGGCGATGACCGTCGTCCTCTTCGCCGCGCTGGCGATCGCCTTCGGCCCCGTCGTCCTGCCCTTCCTGCTGCTGCAGGCGGTGCTCGGCTTCTCCCTGCTCGAGGTCGTCAACTACCTCGAGCACTACGGCCTGCTGCGCCAGAAGAAGGACGACGGCCGCTACGAACGCTGCCTGCCGCAGCACAGCTGGAACAGCAACAACGTCGCCTCCAACGTGCTGCTCTACCACCTGCAGCGCCACAGCGACCACCACGCCAACCCGACCCGCCGCTACCAGGCGCTGCGCCACGTCGAAGAAGCGCCGCAGCTGCCGACCGGCTACGCCGGGATGATCCTGCTCGCCTGGTTCCCGCCGGTCTGGCGCCGGGTGATGGACCGGCGCCTGATCGACCACTACGAAGGCGACCTCGGCCGCGCCAACATCCAGCCGCGGGCAAAGCGCCGCGTGCTCGCCCGCTACGGGGGGAGCGCGGCATGAGCGCCTTCCGCTGCCCGGCCTGCGGCTACACGTATGACGAGGGAGAGGGGAACCCGCGCGAGGGCTTCCCGCCCGGCACGCCCTGGAGCGAGGTGCCCGACGAGTGGCACTGTCCCGACTGCGGCGTGCGCGACAAGGTCGATTTCGTGGAGAGCCCCTCCGGAGAGGACCGCGGGCCGGATGAGGCCGAGTGACCGCCGCCGCTGAGACGATTGGGGGCGTGGAGGCGCGCACGCCCTATCCCCAGGCGGCCCGGCGGCTGCTGCGCGAGACGCTTTTCGGCGCCGCCCGCGACTTGGTCCAGCGACGGCCCTGGTCGGAGATCACGATGGCCGAGATCGCGACCGCGGCCGGCGTCAGCCGCCAGACCCTCTACAAGGAGTTCGGCAGCCGCGACGAGTTCGCCCAGGCGCTGGTGATCCACGAGGGCGAGCGCTTCCTCGACGCCGTCGACGCGGCCGTGCGCGAGCACCTCGACGATCCGCGCGCCGCCGTCGGGGCCGCCCTGGAGACCTTCCTGCGCACCGCCGGCGAGGATCCGCTGGTGCGCATCCTGCTCAGCGACGACGGCGCCGGCGGCCTGCTTCCCTTCGTCACCACCCAGGGCATGCCCGTGGTCCAGTGGGCGACCGCCCGCCTGACGGCGACGATCGAAGACGGCTGGCCGCAGGCGCCACCGGCCAAGGCCCGCCTGCTCGCCGAGGCCCTCGTCCGGCTCGCGATCAGCCACGTCACCGCCCCCGGCGAATCCCCCGAGGCCACCGCGGCGAGCACCGGCGAGCTGCTCGGTCCCTTCATCGACGAGGCGCTGGGCCGCAAATAGCGCCTTCCCTCGGCCTTGCCGGGGGAGAGATTGCGCTGTGTGGCCCTTGGTAGGGAGATGCTCCTGATAGATGCGACCGCTGGTGAGCTACACGGTAGGATTGATGGTATGCGAACTACCATTGACAATGCCGGACGAATCGTCGTGCCGAAAGAGTTCCGCGTGGCCCTCAATCTCCTCGGAGGCGACGAGGTCGAGATCGCGCTGGACGATGGGGAACGGTTGACGCTGACGCCCGCCCCACGGAAGGGGAAGCTGCGCCGGGGACCGCACGGCATCCCCTCCATCGAGCTCGGTATTCCGCCGCATGGTCCGGAGAAGGTTCGCGAAGAACTGGAACGTGTTCGGCGATGATCGCTCCGGACAGCTCGGTCCTCGTGGCCGGCTATGTCGCCGATCACCGCTTCCACGATGTGGCCGGCGCCGCCGTTTCCGAAGTGCGGGCCGGCGGTCGCCTGGTCGCGCACACGATGGCGGAGGCCTACTCTGTGCTGAGCGCTCCCCGGGGCTTCTATCGGGCAGAACCCCAAGGCGTCCTCGAGTACCTCACCCAGCTCCTCGACGACTCCTCGCCGATTCAACCGCGTCCCGGCTCATACAGGGAAGCCCTTGAGCTCCTCTGTCGCGAGAACAGGGCGGGAGGGCCCGTCTTCGACGCCCTCATAGCGCTGGCCGCGCGCGATGCGGATGCGACCCTGGTCAGCCTCGATCGCCGTGCCAAGCCCATCTACGAGCTGTGCGGCGCCGACGTGCGATTTCTAGACACCGCATAGGCGAGGGTGAGGACGTCGAAGTCAGGCTCGAGCCGGGGGCGGCCGAGATGCTCGACGACAAACAGCTCGACGCGACCGTGGTTGACGGCCAGGTGCAGTTCAGCCTCAACGCCCAGCGCTGATGGGCCGGCCTACCCGGCGGCGCCGAGCTGCCGGGTGAGGCCGAGCATGTCGACCTGATCCCAGGCGGCGACGATCAGGCCGCCGGCGACGCGCAGCACCGCGGTCGAGGTGAACTCGACCCGGCGGCCGCTGGGCGCGAAGCCGAGGAACTCGCCGTCGTGGGTGCCGGTCCAGCGCTGGTGCGCGGCGACGAGGTCGTCCTCGGCGAGGATCAGCAGGATCTCGTTGCGCAGATCGGAGAAGCCGTCGAGGAAGGCGGCGACCGCCTCCCGCTGTCCGGCCCGCCCGCGCTTTTCGTCGTCGTGGCTGAAGTCTTCGCTCAGCAGGCGGTCGACCGCATCGAGGTCGCGGCCGTTGATCGCCTCGGCGTAGAAGCGGCGGACCAGATCCTTGTTCTCGGCGACGCCCACCGGCGGAACCCAATCAGACCTCGAGCATCAGGGTCACGGGGCCGTCGTTGATCAGGGCGACGCCCATGCAGGCGCCGAACACGCCCCGCTTCGCCCCGAGCCGCTCGCAGAAGCGCTCGTACAGCGGCTCGGCCCGCTCGCCCGGCGCCGCTGCGACGTAGCTGGGGCGATTGCCCTTGCGGGCATCGCCGTAGAGCGTGAACTGGCTGACGCAGAGGACCTCGCGCTCGCCGAGCGGCTCGTTCATCCGCCCCTCGGGGTCGTCGAAGATGCGCAGCGCGCGGACCTTGTCGGCGAGCCGGTCGGCCTCCGCCTCGCCGTCCTCGCGCCCGACGCCGAGCAGAACCACCATCCCCGGGCCGATCTGCGCCACCCGCTCGCCCTCGATGTCGACCGCCGCCTGGCTGACCCGTTGCACCAGCGCTCTCACGCCGACCACGCTAGCTTTTCCGCCGTGACCAAGTGGGGTGTGCTCGCGGTGCTCGGCGCCGCCCAATTTCTGATGGTCCTCGACCAGGCGGTGATGAACGTCGCGATCTCGCAGCTGGTCGAAGACTTCGACACCACGGTGACGACGATCCAGCTGGTGATCGCCCTCTACGCGCTGGTCATGGTTCTCGTCGTCTCCTCGTTCTGGCCGCCGCGGCCTGAGCCGATGGACGCTTCGGTTCAGCGCCACCCCGGGCCCCCCGAGCGACGGATCGCCGCCGGCAAGGCGGCGCGCAAGCTCGCGCCGCGCTCCAGCCACGGCGCCTGGAGTCCCGCCGCCGACCGTCCCGACCCGGTCGATCTGCTCGAGCGCCAGGCCGCCTCCCGGGTCGGCCGCCTGGTGCCGCTGCGCTACGGCCGCATGCTGGCCTCGCCCTTCGCCTTCTACCGCGGCGCCGCGGCGGTGATGGCGGCCGACCTCGCCGGCACGCCGCGCTCGGGCTTCGAGACCCAGCTCTGCGGCGACGCGCATCTCTCCAACTTCGGCGGCTACGCCTCGCCGGAGCGGCGGCTCGTCTTCGACCTCAACGAC
>Ga0210111_1000001_pt1 | contig 95112 bp, 95 predicted proteins | sample China_Galinas_PW_6_FD_185520 | JGI IMG/M metagenome (GOLD analysis project Ga0210111, IMG submission 185520) | Wetland microbial communities from San Francisco Bay, California, USA, that impact long-term carbon sequestration - China_Galinas_PWC_D2... | ecosystem: Environmental > Aquatic > Marine... | reverse complement strand
CTCCTCTCGCCCTACGGACTCGCTCCGCCGGGCGGCGGGCGAGCACCCCGAACCTCTACCAAGTAGCGTCACGTTGCAGGACACCGAAGCCACATAAACCGGTCTCCGTGGAACTCGGGATGGTCCAGAGGCGCTCGAGGTGGTCGGCGAGAATCGCGGTCGCCGGGTTCTCGAGCGGCAGATCGAGGTAGACGACGTCGAGATGCCTGCGGTGGAAGAGGCGGTGGCGCTCGGCCCGTACGGCCTGCTCGAGATCCCTGCCCGGCGTGTGGGCGGTGATCACGGCGAGGTTGTGGTGGTCGACGACCTCGACGTGCAGGCCGGTGCGGTCCGGCAGGTCGACGGCGGCCGGCGGCTCGGCGAGGGCGCCGCGCAGCTCGCAGACCTCCAGCGTCCGTCCGACGATCTCGCGGTGGCGCTCCGGCGCGTAGACCTCGCGCTCGCGGCCTTCTCCCAGCTTGGCGTAGAAGAGGGCGACCGACTGGCGCCCCCGGCGGCGCTCGGCGGCGTCGTTGTCGACCGAGGCGGGGATCCAGCCGAGCAGGAAGCCGGTCTCGTGGGCGCCGAGATCGAGGTTGGCGCGCTGGCTGTACGGGTGGGCGGCGGTCGACTCGCTGAACATGCCCGCCATGCCGCGCGCGGCGGCCCAGTCCATCAGGTGCCGCTTGGTCCGGGTGAAGAGGTGCTGCCCGCGCGCCACCGGCATCGTCACCGCCTGCCCCGAGTGCCCGACCGCATCGTCGGCCGCGGCCAGGCTCATCCCCTCGTGGCAGAGCAGCTCGCCCTCCGCCGACTCGGCGATGAAGGAGACGTACGTTCCGGCGGCCAGCCGCGCCTCGACCTCGGCCGCGTCGTAGACCCAGGGCAAGTCGTAGCTCTCCCCGTAGGCAACCCGGATCGCCTCGCTCAGGCGCTTTCCCTCGCGCGGCTCCAGATGCCGGAAAGTGACCGCATCCTCACCCACGGCGTCTCTCACCCCCTTATATTCGGCAGGCGACCTGGAATCATTCATCTGCGCGCCCGCCTAGCTCAATTTGGCAGAGCACCGCTCTTGTAAAGCGGAGAGTCCCGGTTCAAGTCCGGGGGCGGGCTCTCAATTGGAGCCGCCGCCGTTGCCCAGCACGCGGGCCTTCTCGGCGGCGAACTCCTCGTCGCTGAGGACGCCCTTGTCGCGCAGCTCGGCGAGCTGGCCGAGGCGGCGCAGGCGGGCGTCCTCATCCTCGGCAGGCGCTGCGCTTGGAGCGGCAGGCGGCCCCTCGTCGTCCGGCCGCCGCACCTCGGGCAGGCGCAGTTTCGAGGCGCGCTCGCTGAGGTTGGCGCTCTTCACGGCGCCGACCACGCGGTCCCTGGCGCCGCCGAAGTAGTCGCCGATCTGCGCTTCGGGGAATTCCTCTTCGGTCTGCCGTCGCATCTCGTGGATGCCGAGGGCGATTGCGCCGCCGACGATCAGCGTGGTCAGGAAGGAGCGCAGGTTCTGCGTCGAGGAGGAGAGGAAGTAGATGCAGACGAGGATGACCAGCCCGGTGTAGACGTAGGGGACGTACTCGCGCAGGAAGGGGGCGGTGAAGCGCCGCGATGCGCGCGCCGACCCGGTCGGCGATCCAAGCCAGCCGGCGACGCCGGCGAGCACGCCGAAGACGATCACCGTGGTCGCGATGCTGACCATCAGCGAGGTCGAGATCGACCAGGCGGCTTCGGCCGCCGGCTTGACGCTTTCTTCGGTGACCAGCTGGTCGACGATGATGCCGCCGGCGACCGAGCGGAAGACGATCACGGCGAAGCCGGCGGCGACGAGGCCGACGCCGCAGAAGAGCACCGTCACCCAGCGCCCCTCGCGCGAGAGGTAGATCGCCAGCCCGAGGCAGAGCAGGGTCAGCAGCGAGAGCAGCAGCGCCAGGCCCTTGATCCCGACGACGACGTCCTGCGCGGTCTTCAGCTGGTCGGAGCGCAGGATCGTCACCTGGCCAGCGTCGGGCGGCAGTTTTTCGGCGAGCTGGGCGCCGATGCCGACCTGGTCGGCGAGGTTGGTCACGAGGCTGCCGAGGTTGAGCGTCACTTCGCCGTTCGCGGTCGAGACCGCCTCTTTCTTGTTTTCCAGCACCGCGAGCAGCTGTTCGTGCGCCGCCCGGTTGGCGTCCTTCCAGAGGTCCTGGGCGGTCGAGGTCTTCAGCACCTCTTCCGCGCCGCTGCCGGCCACCTGTCGCAGCCCCCCGGACACCGGCCCGGCGAGCTCCTTGGTTTCGCCGGGCAGGATGCCTTCCAGTTCCTTTTCGACGTTGACGTTGGCGTAGAGCTGGTCGACCAGGTATTCGCCCACGGCCGCGCGGATCTTTTCGTTCTGGATCAGGCGCCCGCTCGTGTCGACCCAGTCGTTCGTGTTGAGCGCCTGCCGCTCGGTCCAGATCGCGAACACGCTGAGGAAGGCCAGGATCGAGCCGAGCACAACGAGGGCTTTGACCGTGCGTCGCCGGGCGCGGCTCATCGCCAGGGATGGTATACGTGACTGCGGTGAAGCTGGAGGGAATCCACCACATCACCGCGATCACCGCCGACGCGCAGAGGAACGTCGACTTCTACGCCGGGATTCTCGGCCTGCGCCTGGTCAAGAAGACGGTGAACCAGGACAACCCGAGTGTCTACCACCTCTTCTTCGCCGACGAGCGGGGCGACGCCGGCTCGGATCTGACCTTCTTCGAGTTCCCCGGCGTGCACCCGGGACGGGCCGGCAGCGGCGACGTCCACCGGATCGTCTGGCGGGTCGGCTCGGCCGACTCGCTCGATTTCTGGGGCGAGCGCCTCGCGGCGCACGGGACCGAGAGCGAGCGCGACGGCGAGAGCCTGCGCTTCTCCGACCCGGAGGGGCTCGACCACGAGCTGCTCGTCGCCGATGTCCCCGACCCGCCGCTGATCGCCGACCACGCGGAGGTGCCGGCGGAGCTCGCCCTGCAGGGCTTTCACGCCGTGCGCGCCTACGGCGGCTCGCCCGCGGCCAGCGCGCACCTGCTGGAGACGCTCGAGTTCGAGCTGACCGAGGATGGCTGGGAGGCGCGGGGCGGGCAGCGGGGCGGCCTCTACGTCTACGACGATCCCCCCGCCGAGCGGCCGCTGCAGGGCGCCGGCAGCGTCCACCACGTCGCCTGGGCGTCCTCGCCCGAGCAGCACGAGGCCTGGCGCGCGAGGGCGATCGAGGGCGGCGCGCAGCCGACGCCGGTGATCGACCGCTTCTACTTCCGCTCGATCTACTTCCGCGAGCCGAGCGGCGTGCTCTTCGAGATCGCCACCCTGGGCCCGGGCTTCACCGTCGACGAGCCGCTCGAGCACCTGGGCGAGAAGCTCTCGCTGCCGCCCGACTACGAGCACCTGCGGGCCGAGGTCGAACCGAACCTGCGCCCTGTCCTCAACCCGCGGACCGCCGACCGCGCCGGCGGCTGAGGTCGCGCTGCCCGCTGGGTAACCGCGTGCCTGGCCGTGTGTAGGCCAGTGCGTGAACCCCGAGCGCCTGCAGCGCTACCACGACTACACGCGCCGCCACAGCGTCAACTGGCCGCTCTACCTGCTCGCCAGGGTCTTCATGACGCCGTTCTTCCTCGTCTACTTCCGGCTTGGCCGCGCCGGCCGCGAGCACGGTCGCGTCGGGGGCGGCCTGATCGTCGCCGCCAACCACCGCAGCTTCCTCGACCCGTTCGCGATCGGCGCCGCGCTGCCCTGGCGGCGGCCGATGAACTACGTCGCCAAGGTCGAGCTGTTCGAGCGGCGCTGGCAGGGCTGGCTGCTCTCGCGGCTCGGCGCCTTCCCGATCCGCCGCGGCGAGGCCGACGAGCTGGCGGTCGAGACGGCCCGCCTCGCGGTCGAGCGTGGCGGCACGGTCTGCATCTTCCCCGAGGGGACGCGGATCCGCCGCGGCACCCTCGCCGCGCCCCGGCGCGGTGTCGGCCGCCTCGCTCTGCAGACCGGCGCTCCGGTCCTGCCGACCGCGGTCTACGGCTCCGAGCGCGTGCGCCGCGGCTGGCGCATCCGCCCGCGGCAGGTGCGGGTGCGCCTCGGCAAGGCGATGACCTTCCCGCGGGTCGAGCAGCCGACCGCGCCGCTGGCCGAATCGGTCACCGCGAGGATCTGGCCCAACGTCCTCCTGCAGTGGGAAGAGATGGGCGGCCTGCCGCCGATGCGTCGCGCCGCGGTGATCGGCGCCGGCAGCTGGGGGACGGCGGTCGCGGTGCTGCTCGCCCGCGGCGGACTCGAGGTGCAGCTCGGCACGCGCACGGTCGAGCAGGCGGTGGAGATGGCCGAGGCGGGGGAGAACCGTCGCTACCTGGAGGGGGTCGAGCTGCCCGAGTCGCTGCTCGTGCGCCCGGCCTCGGAGATCGAGCTCGCCGGGCTCGACCTCGTCTGCCTCGCGATCCCCTCCGGCTCGCTGCCGCAGGCGGTCGGGGCGATCGCCGACCGGGTCAGCGACCGCTCCTCGGTTCTGCTGTTGACCAAGGGCCTGATCGCGCCGCAGGGACAGCTCCCTGCCGAGTACGTCGGTGAACGGATCCGCGCCCGCGCCGTCGCCAGCCTCGGCGGGCCGGCGCACGCCCGCGAGGCGGTCTCCGGCTCGGCCGCGCTCGTGCTCGGCTCCGCCGACGCCGACCTGCGCGACCAGCTCGGCGAGGTCTTCGACCGGGCCGGCCTGGTCTGCGAGCGCAGCCGCGACGTGGTCGGGGTCGAGATGGCCGGCGCGGCGAAGAACGCCGCCGCGCTCGCCGCCGCCGCGACCGAGCCCTTCGGCCTCAACGCCGCTGGGATCGCCGCCGCCGAGGTCTGGCGCGAGTGCATCGCCTACGCCCGCGCCCGCGGCGCCGAGCCGGAGACCTTCTCCGGCCTGGCCGGCGTCGGCGACCTGACCGCGACCGTGCTCGCCCCCTCGAGCCGCAACCGCCGCGCCGGCGAGCTGCTCGGCGAGGGCACGCCGGCGGCGGAGATTCCGGCGCTGATCGGACAGGCCTCCGAGGGTCTCGACGCGGTGCCGCTGCTGGCCCGGGCGATCGCGGCCTCGGGCAGCCCGGCCGAGGCGCTGGAGGGGCTCGCGGCGCTGATCCGCGGTGAGATCGACCCCGAGGCATGGGTCTCGTCCCTGCGTCTGGTCGAGCGCGCGAAGAAGGCGGCCGCCTGAGATGGGGGGGTTCGAGCCTCTAGGCTTCGCCGGTGAGCGGCAGCGAGAAGAACGTCGAGCCCGGCGGGCTCGATCCCGCCGCCAAGGCGGATCTCGACCGCGCCTTCGAGCAGCTCTACCGCGATCACCTCAAAGACGTCTACTCCTACGCCTGCTACCGGGTCGGCAACCAGCACGACGCCGAGGACCTGACCGAGCAGGCCTTCCTGCAGGCCTACCGCCACTTCGACCGGGCGCGGCGCGAGTCCGACGGCCGGCCGCTGCGGCCCTGGCTGATCCGGATCGCGCACAACCTGGCGCTCAACTACTACCGCGACCGCTCGCGCCGCCCGCAGACGCCGCTGGAACACGCCGACCCGATCCCGGCCCGGCACGGCACCGAGGCGATCGCCGAGGGCAGGGAGGAGCTGCGTCAGGTGATCGACAAGCTGGACAACCTGCCGGACGACCGGCGCGACGCGCTGATCATGCGCTTCGCGCTCGGCATGGACAACCGCGAGATCGCGCGCGCCCTGGGGCGCAGCGACGGCGCCACGAAGGTGCTGATCCACCGCGCGATCAAGCAGCTGGAGGGGGAGATGAGCGATGAGTGAGCCGAGCGAGAACCTGTCCGGCAGCACCTGGGACGTCGAGGGGCTGCTGGGCGACGCGCTGCGGCCGATCGAGCCGCCGGAGCGGCTCTCGGGCCGCTTCGAGGACACCCTCTCGGCGCTGACGCAGGCCGCCGCCGAGGAGCTCTCCGACTGGGCCGAGGAGCTCTCGGAGAGCGAGCTGCGGGCGCTGCGCGACCCGCGCAACTGGGTGCGCCCGGTCGTCGCCGCGGGAGTCGGCGGCGCCGCCACCGGCGCCCTGGTGCTGCTCGAGCTGCGCCGCCGCGGCCGCCAGCAGACGAAGGGCCGCCTGCGCTCCGCCGCCGACCGCGTCCGCCCTTAGATCGAGCCGAAGACGGCGACAGCGGCGTAGGCGGCGGCCAGCGCGATCGCGTAGCGGCGCGCGGCGAAGCCGGCGACCAGCAGGCCGAGCGCCCCGGTCAGCAGGTGGAAGCTGTTGGCCCAGCCGTTGACCGAGAGCAGGCCGAGCGCCTCGCGCAGGTCGTCGGGCCGGGCGAAGGAGGCATCGAAGAAGAAGCCGATGAGGCCGTAGGCGAAGAGCCCGGCGCCGACCAGGGTCGCGAACAGCCTTGCCGGGCTCGGGGGCTCCATCGGCGGCGATTGTAGGCTCCGCCCCCGCGATGGCGACCTGCTACCGACACCCCAACCGGGAGACCGGCGTCTCCTGCTCGAACTGCGGGCGGCCGATCTGCCCCGACTGCATGACCCCGACCCCGGTCGGCATGCGCTGCCCCGAGTGCGCGCGCGAGCGCACCCGGGTCACCCGCGGCGCCGCCGGCCCCAGCCGCGCCGACGCGCCCGCCACCTACGCGCTGATCGCGCTCAACGCGCTCGCCTACCTGGCCGAGATCGCGGCCGGTGGAGGCGGCCTGACTCCGACCGGCAGCTCGGCGATCTTCGACTTCGGCCTCTTCGGCCCGTCCGTCGCCAACGGCGAGTGGTACCGGCTGCTGACCAGCGGCTTCCTCCACGCCAGCATCATCCACATCGGCTTCAACATGTTCGCCCTCTTCTGGCTCGGGCGGCTGCTGGAGCCGGCGATCGGCACGCCCCGCTTCGTCGCCCTCTACTTTGCATCCCTGTTCGCCGGCTCCTTCGGCGCGATCCTGCTCAGCCCGGACACGCTGACGATCGGCGCCTCCGGCGCGGTCTTCGGGATCTTCGGCGCGACCTTCGTCATCGCCCGCAGCCGCGGCGTCGACGCGCTCGCCTCCTCGATCGGGATCATCCTGCTGCTCAACCTGGCGATCACCTTCGGCCGGCCCGAAATCAGCATCGGCGGCCACCTCGGCGGACTCGTCGCAGGGGTGCTCTGCGCCCTCATCATCGTCGCCGGCGAGCGCGGCATGCTCGGTCCCCGCAATTTGGCGATGGAGCTGCTGGCGATGGCCGCGATCGCCTTCTTCGCGATCGCCTCGGCCATAGCGGTGGCCTGACCCCCACCGCGGTCGAGGTTTTCACCGCATACCGACGAAAACCTCGACCGCGCTCAGTGGGGGGCGCGGACTTCCGTGAAGCCGATGTTGCCTGGTGGGTCGACCAGGTCGGGGTGGAGGAGGTGGCCGAGCAGCTCGACGCCGTCGATCAGGCGCGGCCCCGGCCGGGAGAAGGTCGCGGCGGCGTCGACCGCGTAGACCCGGCCGGCGCCGAGGCCGGCGATCCGCCCCCAGTGCTCGATCGCCTGCGCGTGCGCTTCGCTCACGCGCAGGCCGCAGGGCATCGCGATCACGACGTCAGGTCCGAGCGCCGCGAGGGCGCCCCAGCCGACTTCCGGCGACTTCAGGCCGGGCGGCCCGGCGACGTCCTCGCCGCCCGCGATCGAGACCATCTCGGGGATCCAGTGGCCGCCGACGAAGGGAGGGTCGAGCCACTCGAGCGTGATCACCCGGGGCTCGTCGGCACCCGAGACGGCCGCGCGCACGGTCGCCAGCCGGCCCTCGAGCTCGCCCCGCATCAGGTGCGCCTCCGACTCGAGCCCGGTCGCCTCGCCGAGCCGGATCACGTCCTCGAGCATCTCGCCCAGCGTGCTCGGGTCCTGCTGGAGGACGCGCGGCTCGCCGGGCAGCCGCGCCGCCACCGCGACCACGTCCTCGTAGGAGACCGCGCAGACGTCGCAGACCGCCTGGGTGACGATCAGATCCGGCGCGACCTCGGCGAGCAGCTCCTCGTCCAGCTCGTACAGCGCCCGGCCTTCGCCCACGGTCGCCTTCACCGCGCCGTCGATCTGCCCGGCGTCGAGGCCGTCGTCGAGGACGGTCCGCGTCAGATGCGGGAGCGAGCGGGCCTGGGGCGGGTAGTCGCACTCGTGCGTGACCGCGACGACGCTGTCTCCGAGGCCGAGGGCGAACAGCATCTCGGTCGCCGATGGAACCAGGCTGGCGATGCGCATGCGGGCCAATATCTCACTCTCGGCCTTCCGCGGGCCGGAAAGCTATAGTCACCGATTGCCGAATGGCCGAAGACGACCTCCCCCGAAGTACCGGGCCACATAGCCACCGATGAGCGCGCTGCTGCTCATTCTCCTCGTGCTCGTGCTCGTCGGGGTCAACGGGTTCTTCGTCTCGACCGAGTTCGCGATCGTGCGCTCGCGGCGCAGCAGGATCGAGAGCAGGATGCAAGAGGGCAGTCGCGCCGCGCGGCTGGCCCTGCACCAGATCGACCACGTCGACGAGTACGTCGCCACCTCGCAGGTGGGGATCACCCTCGCCTCGATCGGGATCGGCTTCCTCGGCGAGCCGGCGATCGCCTCCCTGCTCGAGCCGGCGTTCGAGGGCGCGCTCGGCACGGCGACCGCCTACGTGCTCGCCTTCCTGATCGCCTACAGCGTGGTCACCCTGCTGCACGTGATCTTCGGCGAGCAGGCGCCGAAGATGATCGGCATCGCCCGCGCCGAGAGGCTGCTGCTCGGCATCGCGCGCCCGCTCGAGTTCTTCCGCCGTCTCTTCCATCCCCTGATCGTCATCACCAACGCGCCGGCGCGCTTCTTCGTCTCCCGGGTGCTGCGGATCGAGTCCGAGGCCGACGACGAGCTCGCCTCGCCGGAGGAGCTGCGGATGATGATCCTGCGCGGCGCCCAGCGCGGCCGCCTCGACCCCGGCGAGGCGGGCCACCTGGCCGGCGTCTTCCACCTGCACGAGCAGCAGGCGCGCGAGGTGATGACCCCGATTCCGGCGGTCGTCACCGTCGACTCCTCGGAGACCGTGGAGACCGCTCTGCGCCGCTGCGTCACCTCCGGCCACACCCGCCTCGTCGTGATCGAGGAAGACAACCCGGACCGCGTCAAGGGGATCGTCCACAACAACAGCCTCGCCCGCCTCTACATGAGCGACGGGCCCGAGGCGCGGATCGAGCCGGTCGTGCGCGACGCGGTGATCGTGCCCGAGACGCGACCGCTCGACGACCTCCTGCACGACCTCCAGGTCCAGCGCGCCTCGCTGGCGGTGATCGTCGACGAGTACGGGCGCACGGTCGGGATCGTCGCCGTCGAGGACATCCTCGAGGAGGTGGTGGGCGAGATCGAGGACGAGACCGACCCCCGCGCCGCGGCGATGCGCCAGCTCGCCGGCGGCGAGTGGTTCGTGCGCGGCCATGTCTCGCTCGGCGACCTCGCCGACCGCGGGATCGAGCTGCCGGTCGAGGACGACACCTACAACTCGATCGGCGGCTACGTCTTCGGCGAGCTCGGCCGGCTGCCGAAGCGCGGCGACACGATCGTCGCCGACGGCTACACGATCAGGGTCGAGTCGGTGCGCGAGAACCGGGTCGAGGCGGTGCGGATCAGCGGCTCCGGCGACGGCGGCGGCGATTCCGTCCGGTCGGCGGCCTAAGTTCCCCGAGCAACCCGCGTCACGCCTAATCCTGGAGGTATCGCATGTGGGTTGTGCGCTTGAGCGATAAGCAACTCGAGGTCTTGAGAGCCCTGCTGCGCTCCGAGGAGCACCTCGGTCCCGCGCTCAAGGGTGCGGTCGAGGCCCTCGACCTGGCCCGCTGGGACGACCTGCCCGAAGCCGAGCTCCCCTGGGAGGAGATCGAGGCGGCCGCTCGTCGTCAGGGCTGCTCTGCCGCCGATGTCATCTGGGACATCGCCGGGCATTAGTCAGTCGTAGCTGTAAAAACCCTGGCCGCTCTTGCGGCCCATCTTCTCTTCGCCGACCATCTCCACCATCAGGCCCGGCGGTTTGTGGGCCATGTCGGAGGAGTCGGCGAAGAGCGCGTCGCCGATCGCCTCGGCGACGTCGAGCCCGACGAAGTCGAGCAGCGCCAGCGGGCCCATCGGGTGGCCGGCGCCGAGCTTCATGCAGGCGTCAACCTCGCCCGCCTCCATGCCGGTGCGCTCGACCATCCGCACGGCGTCGAAGAGGTAGGGGAAGAGCAGCCGGTTGACGACGAAGCCGGCCTGGTCGGGCACCTCGACGGCGGTCTTGCCCAGCGCCGCGCACCAGGCGAGCGCCTTCTCGCGGGCCTCCTCGCCGCTGTCGGGGAAGCAGACCTCGACCAGCTTCATCCGCGGCACCGGGTTGAAGACGTGCAGGCCGAAGAGGCGGCCGGTGATGTCCGCGGCCTCGGCGATCGAGGCGATGCTGAGCGAGGAGGTCGTCGTGGCGAGGTCGGCGTCGGGGCAGGCTTCGGCGACGGCGCTGAGCACCTCGCCCTTCGGCCCGAGTTCCTCGATCACAGCCTCGACGACGACGTCGCACTCGGCGAGGTCCTTGGGGTCGGTCGTGACCCGCAGCCGCGAGGGCTCGGCGCCCTCGATCTTGGCGCAGGCGGCGACCACTTTCTCCTCCGCCCGCCAGGCCGACGCCTCGCTGCGCGCGAGCAGGATCGTGTCGGCCGTCGTCGTGGCCACGGCCGCCAGCCCGGTGGCGATGGCGCCGCTGCCGGCGACCCCTGGACTCTCGTATCCCGTCCCGCTCATCTGCGGACGGGTTCCTATCAGACCGGCGCTTCGGCACGCCGGGACCCGCGCGCCGCGAGCTACCATTGACTGACTAGTCGATCAACGGAGGGGCTTCGGATGTCTGAGAACGGAAAGGGCAAGTTCAGCGGCCGCGAGGTCGTCATCGTCGAGGCGGCGCGGACGCCGATCGGGCGCGGCCACGAGCAGAAGGGCTACTACAAGGACATCCATCCCTCCAACCTGCTCGCCAAGGCCTATGCCGAGGTGATCGAGCGGGCCGGCATCGACCCCGCCGAGGTCGAGGACGTCGTCTCCGGCTGCGTGCAGCAGTTCGGCGAGCAGGGCATCAACATCGCCCGCAACGCCTGGCTCGAGGCCGGGCTGCCGATGGAGACCCCGGCGACGACGGTGGACAGGCAGTGCGGCTCCGGCCAGCAGGCGGTCAACTTCGCCGCGGCCCTGGTCGCCTCCGGCGTCCACGACGTGATGGTCGCCGGCGGCGTCGAGCACATGGGCCACATCTCCTTCGCCGACAGCTACTCGGTGATGGAGGAGCACGGGCTGGCCTTCTCGCCCGAGCTGATGGAGCGCTACAACCTCGTCCCGCAGGGGATCTCGGCCGAGATGATCGCCGACCAGTGGGAGGTTCCCCGCTCCGAGCTCGACGAGATCGGCCTGCGCTCGCACCAGCGCGCCGCGAAGGCGACCGAGGAGGGCCGCTTCGAGCGCGAGATCATCCCCTTCGCCGTCAACGGCGACACCTACGTCACCGACCAGGGCATCCGGCCCGAAACCTCGCTGGAGAAGCTGGCTGAGCTGAAGCCCGCCTTCAAGGAGGACGGCAAGGTCACCGCCGGCAACTCCTCGCAGGTCTCCGATGGCGCCGCGGCGGTGCTGCTGATGACGCGCGAGAAGGCCGACGCGCTGGGCCTGAAACCGCGCGCCCGGATCTACGACCAGACGACGGTCGGCGTCGACCCGGTGATCATGCTCACCGGCCCGATCCCGGCGACCGAAAAGCTGCTCGAGCGCAACGGGATGCAGATGAGCGACATCGACCTGGTCGAGATCAACGAGGCCTTCGCCTCCGTGCTCGCCGCCTGGCGGCGCGAGCTCGACCCCGACATGGACCGGGTCAACGTCAACGGCGGCGCGATCGCGCTCGGCCACCCGCTCGGCTCGACCGGCGCCCGCCTGATCACCACCCTGCTGCACGAGCTGGAGCGCTCCGACAAGCAGATGGGCCTGGTCACGATGTGCTGTGGCGGGGGACTCGGAACGGGAACCCTGATCGAGCGCGTCTAGGCGACTGGCCACCCAGCCAGTAGGCTCTCCGAGCGATGGACCTCAGCCTCTCACCGTCCGAGACGGAGTTCCGCGACGAGGTCCGGACCTGGCTGGAGGAGAACAACCCCGGGCCCGAGCCGGAGGCCGACCTCGACGAGGTGATCGCCTACCGCCGCGAGTGGCAGGGCAAGCTGCACGAGGCGGGCTGGGCCGGGATCTCCTGGCCGAAGGAGTACGGCGGCCGCGGCGCCACCCTGATCGAGCAGGCGATCTTCGTCGGCGAGGCGGCGCGGGCCGAAGCGCCGAGCCCGGCCAACGTGCTCGGCCTGGCGATGGGCGGCCCGGTGGTGATCGCCCACGGCAGCGACGCGCAGAAGCAGCGCTACCTGGAGCCGATCCTGACCGCCGAGGAGATCTGGTGCCAGGGCTTCTCCGAGCCCGAGTCGGGCTCCGACCTCGCCTCGCTGAAGACGAAGGCGGTCAAGGACGGCGACGAATGGGTCGTCACCGGGCAGAAGGTCTGGACGACGCTGGCGCAGTTCGCCAAGTGGTGCATGCTCGTCGCCCGCACCGACCCCGACGCGCCCAAGCACAAGGGCCTCACCTACTTCCTGATGGACATGGAGCAGGACGGCGTCGAAGCGAAACCGCTGGTGCAGATCACCGGGGAGGGCGAGTTCAACGAGGTCTTCATGGAGGAAGCGCGGATCCCCGACGAGAACGTCGTCGGCGGCGTCGGCGACGGCTGGTCGGTGGCGATCACGACGCTGATGAACGAGCGCGCCGGCCTCGCCTTCGGCGCGATCGCGCAGATCGCCAACAGCCTCAGGCGGCTCGGCCGGCTGGCGAAGGAGACGCGCGTCAACGGCCACACGGCGGCCGAAGACCCGCTGATCCGCCAGCGGCTGGCGCAGCTGCAGATCGAGGCCGAGGCGATGCGGCTCAACGCCTACCGCGGGCTGACCAAGACGATGCAGTCGGGCATCCCCGGGCCCGAGGGCTCGCTCGGCAAGTGGCAGTGGGCCGACATCAACCAGCGCATCGCCGAGCTGGCGCTCGACATCGAGGGGCCCTACGCGCCGCTCGAGCGCGGCTCCGAGCACGCCGTCGCCAACGGCGCCTGGCAGTACGGCTTCCTGCGCTCGCGCGCCAACTCGATCGAGGGCGGCACGACCGACATCCTCAAGAACATCATCGCCGAGCGCGTGCTCGGCCTGCCGAGGCTGCGCTGAGGCAACCGTGTACTTCGACCTCACCGACGAGCAGCAGGCGATCAAGTCGACCGCGAGGGAACTCTTGGCGGCGCGCTGCAAATCGGAGCGGATGCGCGAGCTGGCCGCGAGCGAGCACGGCTTCGAGCAGAGCGACTGGGAGGAGATGGCCGAGCTCGGCTGGCCCGGCCTGGCGCTGCCCGAGGAGTGGGGCGGGCAGGGTCTCGGGATCGTCGATCTCGCGGTGCTCTTCGAGGAGATGGGCTACGCGCTGGCGCCCTCGCCGCTGCTCTCCAACACCGTCGCCGGTCTGGCGCTGGCGACGGTCGGCGACGACGCGCAGTGCGAGCGCTGGCTGGCGCCGTTGGCGGGCGGCGAGAAGCGCGGCACGGTCGCCCTCTTCGAGGCCGGCACGAGCGCGACGATCGGCGAGTTCGGAATGGAGGCTGCCGCCGACGGCGACGGCGTCGTCCTCGACGGCGAGAAGGTGCTGGTGATGGACGCGGCCACCGCCGATTTCTTCCTCGTCGCCACCGCTGACGGCCGTCGCCACGTGGTCGAGCGCGACGCCGAGGGCGTCAGCGTCGCCGCGGAGAAGTCGATCGACCTGACCCGACGCCTGTACTCAGTGCGCTTCGACGGAGTCCGGGTCGCCCCCGAGGCGACGCTCGCCGGCGGCCAGGAGGACTACCTGCCGGTGCTCTGGCGGGCCTGCACGGCGATCGCCGCCGAGTCCACCGGGGTCGCCCAGCGGACGATGGAGATGGCGGTGGACTACGCCAAAGAGCGCCAGCAGTTCGGTCGCCCGATCGGCGCCTACCAGGCGGTCTCGCACCGCTGCGCGCAGATGCTGCTCGAGACCGAGAACGCGCGCTCGGCCGTCTACGGCGCCGCCTGGGCCGCCGACGCCGAGCCGGACTCGCTGCCGCTGGCCGCCTCGATGGCGAAGGCCTACGCCTCCGACGCCGGTTGGCGCGTTCCCGACGCCTCGATCCAGGTGCACGGCGGCATCGGCTTCACCTGGGAGCACGACCTGCACTTCTTCCTCAAGCGCGGCAAGGCGAACGCGGCGACGTTCGGCACCGCGAGCTGGCACCGCGAACGGGTCGCCGACCTCGTCCTCGCCGACCCGGTCGCGGTCGAGGTTTGACTCGCTATCCGGTGAAAACCTCGACCGCGCGTCGGGGGTCGGAGACTTGAGCGCCCTCGACCGGATCTCGGTCGCCGCGATCGGCAACAGCGTCGCCGACCTGGAGGCGGAGACGAAGCGCGCCGAGGCCGCCGGGGTCGAGTGCGTCTGGGCGCCGGAGCTGTTCCGCTCCTCGGTCACCCAGGCCGCCTACCTGGCCGGGCGCACGGAGAAGATCGGGATCGCCACCGGGATCGCCTGGGCCTTCACCCGCAGCCCCTTCATCGTCGCCGTCTCGGCGCTCGACATCGACGAGATGTCGGGCGGGCGCTTCCGGCTCGGGCTCGGATCCGGGGTCAAGCGGCTGAACGAAACCTGGCACAACGCCGAGTACGGCAGGCCGGCGCCGCACCTGCGCGAGGCGGTCGAGGCGACGCGGCTGATCATGCGGCAGGCCGGCAGGGGCGAGCCGATCCGCTACGAGGGCGACTACTACGACATCGACATCAAGGGCTGGGTGCGCCCGCACCCGGCGCCGCGCGACTCGGTGCCGATCTACACCGCCGGCGTCCAGGGGGGAATGTGCCGGATGGCCGGCGACGTCGCCGACGGGCTGATCGGCCACCCGATCCAGAGCCTGCGCTGGATCGACGAGGTCGTCGTCTCCTCCTTCGAGCAGGGCCTGAGCCGCTCCGGCCGCGAGCGCGCTGACTTCGACTACCTGCCGACCGTCTGCTGCGCGATCGACGACGACGAGGCGCGGGCGATCGAGATGGCGCGCCGCACGATCTCCTTCTACGCCACGGTCAAGACCTACATGCCGCTCTGGGAGCTGCACGGCTTCGCCGAGAACGCGGTCGCGGCGGGGGAGGCGTTCCGCCGCGGCGACCTCGCCGCCGTGCCGGCGGCGATCAGCGACGAGATGGTCGACACCTACTGCGCCGCCGGGCCGCTCGACAAGGTCCGCGCCCGGGTCGAGGCGACCGCCGAGCGCGCCGACGGCCTCTTCCTCACCCCGCCGACCTACTTCATCTCCCCGGAGGAGCTGAGCGAGTTCCAAAACCGCCTGATCGACGCCTTCGGTCCCGCGTCCAGGTAGAGACGCGCCCGGCGCAGGAACTTGTGCCTGCCGGCGCGCAGCTCGGCAAGCAGGCTCGGCTCGCCGCTGCGGAGCCGTTGCGGGAGGTCGCCGGCGCGGAAGACCCAGCTCGGGTCCTCCCGCGCCGCGACTTCCCCCTGCGCGGCGAAGCCACTGCCCTCCAGCGTCTTGCCGCTCATCAGGTAGGCGTCGAGCTCCAGCGCCGAAGCCTCGTTGTCGCTGAAGCGGTCGAGGTCGGTGCGAATTCGCGAGAGGGCGTCCTGGACGTCGTTGTCCACCCCGAAGTCGGCCGTCGCGCCATCCGCCTTCGGTTCGGTCTGCGCCGGTGAGCCTCCCGGCGAGACCGCGTGCCCGTCGAGTCCGAGGCGCAGGTGGACGAGCATCCGCTCGCCCGGCTTGCCGTCGAGCAGCTCGAGCAGCTGCTCGTCGCGGATCGTGTCGCCCTCGATGCTCGCCGAGCGCGCCAGCACGCCCAGCAGTCGCGGCGAGGGATGCTCGCGATCGGGCATCTGCCCGGATGCGTCGCTGACGATCAGCCGCTCGCAGCCGCTGTCGAGCAGCCCCTGCAGACCCTGGTTGTCCTGCACGCCGCCGTCGACGAGCTGCACCCTGATGTCCTTGTACATGCCGCTGACCGGCAGCGGCTGGAAGACGCCCGGGACGGCGGCGGAGGCGGCGACCGCCTTGGCGAGCCGAAGGTCGCGCAGGTGGGGAGGTACCGGCGAGCCCCGGGAGGAATCGAAGTAGCCCGGCAGCAGCCGCATGCTCTTGTCGACCGTGCGCGCGATTGTCGCGCGGTGTTTGTCGACCGGCAGCGACTCGCCCATGCGAATCGCCTCGAAGCGCCAGTTGTGGCCCGAGTTGAGCGAGGTCGCGTTGAGCAGCAGGACCGGCAGCTTCTCCTCGTGGCTCGCGTTGTACGCGTCGGGGTCGTCGACGGCTTCGCCGCGCGGTGAGATCACCAGCTCGCGCAGGCGCGTTCCCCTGTAGAGGAAGCGGTCGTAGAGGTCACCGATCCGGTCGCTGCGCGAGTAGCGCCGCGAGAGCAGCATCTGCACGTTCTTCAGCGGATTGGCGAACGCGCGGGTGCGGATGTTGCGCTGGGCCCCGTGGCGCAGCAACGCCTCAGCCTCGGCGACGAGCTCGACGTAGCCGTCGCGACCGATGCCGCTCTCGGGCATCGACTCGAGCCGCTGCTTGAGACGGAGGTAGTACAGCGCGCCGACGATCGAGCCGCCGGAGACCGTCGAGATCACCTCGACCCTGGACAGCAGGCCGAGCTCGGCCAGACGGGCAAGCACTCCGATGTGGAAGAACGCCGCTCGAAACCCGCCGCCGGAGAGCGCCAGGCCGAGCTTGCCGGCGGCCGCGTCGTTCGGCGGCGACATCAGTCGCCCCCGCGGAGGGCAAGGCGCAGCAGGTGGACGAGCCGGCCGAACCCCGAGGTGATGCGGCGGCGCAGGCCGAGCAGCCCCTTGCTCGGCGCGAAGACGAAGATCTGGGCCAGGGTCGAGCGCCCCTCGGCGTCGACGACGGCGATCGAGACGTCGTAGTGGCCCTCCGGCTTCAGCTCGATCCGCGTCTGCAGGCTGCCCATCGCGACCTCGCCCAGGGTCAGCCGGAAGGCGTGGGGTGGCACGGTCGGCTCGTCCTGGGGATTGACGGTGGCGATCAGGCGTCGCGGCGGCGACGGCATCGGCGAGAAGTCGAACTCGATCAGCAGGCGGTTGCGCCGCCGTCTCGCCCAGAGCCGCGGCTCGCCGGGCTGCGGCTCGTCGCGGCGCACGACCGGGTCCTTCTTCAGCAGGCTGTCCGGGTCGTCCCACTGGCTGTGCCGGCAGGGGGCGTGCGGCCCCGCCGCGCCGGCCCGCGAGCCGCCCCACCGGCCCGGCCAGCGCAGCCACGGGTGCGAGTCCTCGCCGACGATCTCGAGCTCCACCTCGGTCCGCGGCCGCCGCTTGCCGTCGGTGACGTCGTAGAAGTCGGTCGGGTGGTAGCCGGCGGTGAAGTAGGAGGCGTGCGAGCCACGGCCGACGTAGATCAGCGGCCGGTCCTCGTCGCCGGGCTGCGGCTGCTGTCCCTCCTCGCGCTTCTCCTCGGCGAGCGTCCTCACGTCCTCCCAGGACCTGACCTCGCAGAAGGAGTGCTGAGCGTACGCCGCGTGGACGGGTCGATCGCCCGCGCCGAGCTTGAGCTGCACCATCTCCCAGTCGCCTTCGTGCACGCCGCTGCCCCAGGCGAGCCGGTAGTCGTTGAGGAAGTAGAAGAACCAGTACTGCAGCCAGGCCTCGTGGGCGTTGCGGACGAGCCGTCCGTAGAAGCGGTTGCGCAGCTGCTGGTTGGCGCTGCGCAGGCGCAGGTACTGCTCGTCGTAGTCCTCGCCGCCGGCTTCGATCAGGTCCGAGCTGCGCACCTGCTCGCCGTTCGGGTAGGAGCCGGGCCGGAGGAAATCGAGCGAGAGGCCGTCGCCGGCGCGCGCCAGGACGGTGTCGCCGTCGCCGGACCGGCGCAGCCGGTTCCCCGGGTTCAGCGTCCACTCCTCGGCCGAGTCGGCGAAGTAGCCCTCGAGCGAGTCGTAGCGCAGGCAGGGCTGGAAGCGCCGCAGCAGCTCGGCGTCGCTCATCGGCTCGCTGGGGTGGGCGGGTGGACGGTCACCCGTCTATTAGACACGACATCCCACTAGGTCAGCAAGTCCTGGACCATTGGCCGACCGGAATTCAGGCGTGCCAGGCGCGGCTACTCGTCGCGCGGGGTGATGCGGAAGACCGAGACGACCTCGGCCTGGTGGGCCTCCGGATGGACGACGTAGGCGCTCGGCCCGCCGCCGAACCAGCCGGACGCTTCGTTGTTGCCGACGAAGACGCCGGGGTGGTGGCGGCCTTCGCCGTCCTCGACCCAGACCTTGTCGCCCTCCTTGAACCCGTGTTCGATCGTCTCGCTCATCGCAGCGATCTTACGCCGGAAGGGCGGCGACGAAGCGCTCGAAGGCGGCTATGTCGGTAACGGCCGGGCCGTGGCCGGGCAGGATCAGCGCCGGGTTCAGCTCCGCCAGCTTGCGGATCGAGCGGCGGTTCTCGGCCGGGTCGTAGGTGAAGATCTCGGGCGGCTCCGCCAGCATCGGCCGTCCCGTCGCGTAGCTCATGTGGCGGATCACGTCGCCGCAGATCGCGACCCGGTCGGACTCGCGGAAGTAGACCACCTCGCCGCGGGCGTGGCCGGGCGCGTGCACGACGCGGAAGCCGGCGACCTCGTCGCCCTCGTTGAGGACGCGGCCGACCTCGTGAGGCGGCCCCTCCCAGAAGCGCTTGATCAGCCGGTTGAAGATGTTTTGCGGCGCCGCCTCCTGGATCGGCCGCCGCCCCTCCATCGCGTCGACGTCGTCGGCGTGGCAGGCGAGCGGGACGCCTCGCGCTTCGCAGACGTCCCTGGCGACGCCCTGGTGGTCTGGATGGACGTGGGTCAGGGCCACCAGGGAGAGCTCGCGGCCCTCGATCTCGGCGAAGATCCGGCGCCGGTCCCAGCGGGTGCCGGCGTCGATCAGGACGTCCCCGGCGAGGTAGACGTTGACGCTGGGGGCGGGGAACTGCTTGAGCCGCCAGACGTGCGGCGCCAGCTGCTTCATCGGTGGCCGATGCCCATCGTGCCGCGCGGGTCGCCGCTGTGCTCGGCGAGGTCTTCGAGCGCCGCGATCCTGCGTTCGCCTTCGAGGCGCGCCGGGTGGTCGGCGGGCAGCGGCTCGATCAGGCGCTGGATGCGGTTGCGCACCTGCAGCGCGAAGTGCGGGGTGGAGGCGCCGGAGAGGGCGCGGATGTCCTCGGCGGTGATCTCGTGCGCCCCGCCGAGCAGGCTGGGGTTCTCGGCTTCGCTCATTCTCCGCCGCCGATCCTGGTCAGCGCCGCCAGCTCGTCTATCTCGGCCTGCTCGTTCACGCTGATCGCTTCCTGATCTCCGATCACCCAGACGTGGTTGTAGAAGGCGCGCGTCGGGTCGTTCGTGTAGCCGGGCTTGACGTCGAGCAGATAGCCGCGCAACGTCGCGGGAAGAGTATCGGCGTCGTCGGTGAGCAGCAGCGGCCCCCAGGTGCCGGAGGCGGAGAGCGCGGCGGCCGCCGCGGCATCGAGCGGGTCCTCGGATCGGGCGACGACGAAGCCGTGACCGGGATCGTTGACGTTCCAGCCGAAGCCGCCGTCGTCGTAGCGCGCCATCTCGACCGCGTTGGCGACCGGGTCCTCGCCGGCGACGCGGCGCACCTGCGGCCCGAGCTCGGCGATTTCGCGCACGACGCCGGAGGAGATCGCCGACGAGGGGCCGAGCACGTACACCGGGGTCTGAGGGTGCGCCTTCAGCGCCTTTGCCGTCGGCTTCGCGAGGTCGTCTGGGCCGGTGAAGAGGACCGGGTCGCCCGAGCGCGCCGCCCAGGCGGCGGCGGGCATCGCGAAGGCCGGGTCGGCGGTGGAGGCGACGACGATGTGCCGCGGCGGCCTACCGGCCAGCTTCTCGCGCAGGGCCGCGATCGCCGCCGCGCCCGTCACGCCCCCCGCGCGGACGCGCCTCGTCTTCAGCCCGCCGGGAACGTCCGCCGTCCCAGTGGCGAACGCCTGGGCGCCGCCGGTGTCGCGGCTGCCGGTCGGGTCGAGCGCGGCGAGAGCTTCCTCGGTGGCGTCGGGCATCCCATCGGCTTCGGAGAGCAGCACCGGGGCGCCGAGCGGCGGCGCCATCAGCACAGCGGCGGCGATCGCCGTGCGCCAGTCGCCGGCGTCGGCCAGCGTCACCGCCGCCGGTCGCTGCGAGGGCTTGGTCGACGGGTAGACGGCGAGGGCGACCCCAGCCGCGTTCGACGCCGGGTCGTTGCCGCCGACCCGGGTCGTGTTCGCGGTGGCGAAAGCCGGGTAGCCGAGCTGCTCCGGCGTTGCGGCGGTGGGCGCCTCGGCAGGGGTGCTGGGCGCCTCGCCGACCGGCGCCGGAGCTTTGCTGCTCTTTTCGCCGCCCCCACCGCCGAGGATCGCGGCGACGATGAAGACGATCGCCAGCAGCACCAGTCCGGCGATCGCCTTGAGCGCCCCCGGAATCGGCCTGCGCCGCCGCTTCGGCCGCTCCGGCGCGGTTGGTCTCTGGGCCGGAACGTCGGCATTGATAGGGCGGGCCACGCAGTCAACCTAATACTTGGTCTGGGCGTGCGTGGTCAAGCAGATCAAGGACGCAGGGAAGGCCAGGAGCGGGAGCGCACTCTGTGCGTGACCGAGCCTGGTCGAGGACGCAGAGATGCGCCGCGCCACGTGCGTCCAGACTGGCTGGTTGGTCAGCTAAACTTCGAAAGACCGGTTGACTGACCAGTCAATCAACGACCTGAGAGAGCGCTTCGATGGAGGGGGACGGATGGATTTCGCACTGAACGACGAGCAGCAGGAGTTCAAGGACCGTTGCCGGACCTTCGCCCGCGACGTGATCCGTCCCGCCGCCCGCAAGCACGACGAAGAGGAGAGCACCCCGTGGGAGGTGATCAAGGAGGCGCGCAACCACGGCTTCGGCACGCTCGAGTCGATTCAGCGCAACGCCTCCGACCCCGAGGGCCAGCTGCAGGTGATCTCCGCCGAAGAGTTCCACTGGGGCTGCGCCGGCACGGCGCTGGCGATCAACGGCTCAGGTCTCGCCGCGGCCGGCATCGCCTCTTCGGGCACGCCCGAGCAGATCGCCCAATGGGTCCCCGAGTGCTTCGGCAGCGGCGACGAGATCAAGCTCGGCGCCTACGCCGTCACCGAGCCGCAGGCCGGCTCCGACGTCAAGAGCCTGAAGACGACGGCCAAGCGCGACGGCGACGAGTGGGTGCTCGACGGCACCAAGGTCTTCATCACCAACGGCGGCATCGCCGACGTGCACGTGGTCGTCGCCACCGTCGATCCGACCCTGGGCACGCGCGGGCAGGCCTCCTTCGTCGTCGCCAAGGGCACGCCGGGGCTGAGTCAGGGCAAGAAGGAGTCGAAGCTCGGGATCCGCGCCTCGCACACGGCCGAGGTGATCCTCGACGAATGCCGCATCCCGGCTGAGAACCTGCTCGGCGGCGAGGAGAAGCTGGAGAAGAAGCTGCAGCGCGGCCGCGAAGGCAAGAAGTCGCGTGGCGCCGACGCCCTCGCGACCTTCGAGATCACGCGCCCGATCGTCGGAGCCTCGGCCCTGGGGATCGCCCAGGCCGCCTACGAGTGGACCCTCGAGCACCTCGACGGCCGCTCCGAGGGGGGCACGCCGCTGCTGCAGACGCAGCGCATCCAGCAGACGCTGGCCGACGTCGCGACCGAGATCGAAGCCGCCCGCCTGCTCGTCCAGCGCGCCGCCTGGATGGGCCGCAACGGCATCCCGATGCGCGGCGGCCAGGGCTCGATGTCGAAGCTCAAGGCCGGCGACGTGACGATGTGGGCGACGACCGTGCTGATGGACCTCGTCGGCCCCGACGCATGGAGCACCGATTGCCCGCTGGAGAAGTTCTTCCGCGACGCCAAGATCTACCAGCTGTTCGAGGGCACGGCGGAGATCCAGCGGATGGTGATCTCGCGGATGCAGGCGGCCGAATACGCCGAGCGTCTCGGCTACGCGGCCGAAGTGGTCGCCGAGGCCGACAAGCAGGCCGCGCAGGCGGCCAAAGAGCCGGTCGCTGCATAGCGATTTGCAGCGACAAAGAGACGCCCGGAGCGGGTTTCCGCTTCGCTAGCCTTTCCGCGATGCTGAAGACGTTCTCGGCCGCGGCTGTCGCTGCGGCTTTTTTGATGCTGGTCGGGCCGCTCGCGGCGCCGGCCAAGGATCTCGAATCGAAGCTCAGCGCCAAGGAAGCGAAGCTGTCGAAGGTTCGCGACCGCAAGGGCGTGCTGACGACGACGATCTCGCACTACAAGGCGAAGATCGAACGGCTGACCCGCGAGGTGGCCGGGCTGCGCGCGCAGGAGGCCGAAGTCCGTACCCGGCTCGAAGCCAAGCAGGCCGAGCTGGACCACGCGGTCGCCGAGCTCGACGTCGCGAAGAAGCACCTTGCGGTCGTCCGGGGTCGGCTCAAGCGGGCCCTGGTCTCGCTGCGCGAGCACCTGGTCGCGATCTACGAGGCCGGCACGCCGGACATCCTCAACGTCCTCGTCGAAGCCGGTGGCTACGAAGAGCTGGTCAACCGCAGCGAGTACCTGAGCCGGATCAACGGCCTCGACGAAGCGGTCGTCACGCGGGTCCGCGACCTGCGCGACCAGGTCAAGCGCACCGTTGCCCGCCTGCGCTCGGCCAAGGACCGGATCGAATCCGCACGCGACGCGATCGCCGCCGAAGAGCGGGCGCTGGCCGACGCGCGCTCGGCGCTGCAGCGGCGGCAGACCAGCCTGGTCCAGACGCGGCGCGATCGCGAGGCCGCGCTGGAAAAGGTGAGCAGCGCCGAGAGCGATCTGGAGGGCTCGGTCGCCGCGATCCAGGCGGAGCTGGCGGCGACCCTGCAGGCGAGCGCCTCGGCCCCGTTGCCGGCGGGACCGATCCGCCACGGATCGGGCCAGTTCATCTGGCCGGTCGACGGTCCGGTCGTCTCCGGCTTCGGCATGCGCTGGGGCCGTATGCACGAGGGGATCGACATCGCCGTCCCGGCGGGGACGCCGATCCGCGCCGCGGCGTCCGGCAGCGTCGTCCTCCAGCAGGGCGAAGCCGAAAGCGGCGGCTACGGCAACTTCACCTGCCTCGACCACGGCGGCGGCCTGCAGACCTGTTACGCCCACCAGTCCTCGTTCGCGGTCAGCGCCGGCCAGAGCGTCTCGCAGGGCGACGTGATCGGCTACGTCGGCTGCACCGGGCACTGCTTCGGCGACCACCTGCACTTCGAGGTGCGGATCAACGGCGCGCCGACGGACCCCCTCGGCTACCTGTAAGAGCCCCTCCCCGGAACCGCGCAAATTCCGGTCGGAGCTCTTGAATTCAATTAGTCTGGGCAATGGAGCAACAAATGATCCGTCAGGCTCGCTTGTACTTCGTAGGCGCAATCTCAGGCACCGGCGTCGTGGTGGTTGCCGTTGTCGTATTCGTCGCACTTGTTTCGCTACAGGTCTTACGCGACTGGCCGTTGGCGGATCTCGGCGGCGATTCGGGCGACGCGGCGGTCTCGCCGGCCCGGTCCGCGGGTGGCCAGCAGGCCGCCCTGGCGGGCGGACAAGCCACGCGACCGGGCCAGGGCGGCGCTGCTTCGACGGGTGCCGGCGCGAAAGGCGGTCAGGGCGCGGGCGGAGCCGGCACGGTCTCGCCGGGTAGCGGATCGCCCGCTGGAAGCACCCCGGCGGGGACCGCCCCCGGAAGCTCTCCGGCGACGAGCGGCGGCAACGCCGGCTCGAGCTCGCCCACTCCGTCCGGCGGCTCGGCATCCAACGGCGGAGGATCGGGTGGCGCCTCCGGAGGATCGGGTGGCGCCACCAAACCCCCCGGCTCGGGCGGCGGTGGCGGCGAAGGCGCCGGCAACAGCACGCCGTCTCCCTCGGAAGCCGTGACCGGCACGGTCAACGAAACGGTCGATGGCGTCGACGAAGCGACCGGTGGGGCGCTGGGCGAAGCCGGCGTCACCAAAACCACCGAAGAAGTCGTCGAAGGCGTCGCCGGCCCGGAATCGCCGGTCGGGAAAACGGTCGACAAAACCGTCGAAAAAGCCGGCGAAACCGTCGGCGGCCTGCTCGGTCGCTGAGCTGACTGCGACCGCCCACCGCGGCCGCGTTCTTCCCGTCACAATGCCGTGCGATGTCCGAGCGCGGAGAGGCAGCAGTCGTCGACCCGATCGCGGGCTCGCCGGTCTACCCGGCCGGCAGTCGCGTGAACGAGCGCGGTCACCTCGAGATCGCCGGCTGCGACGTGGTCGAGCTCGCCGCCGAGCACGGCACCCCGGCCTACGTCTACGCCGAGGACGAGATGCGTGCCCGCGCCCGCGCCTACCGCGAGGCCTTCGAGCGCCGCTGCGAGGACTTCGAAGTGCTCTTCGCCAGCAAGGCGTTCCCCTGCACGGCCGCCTACCGGCTCTTCGCCGAGGAGGGCCTCTCGGTCGACGTCGCCTCGGGCGGCGAGCTGCACATGGCGCTGCGCGCCGGCTTCGATCCCGCCCGCATCCACATGCACGGCAACAACAAGAGCGACGAGGAGATCCTCTTCGCCGCTCGCGCCGGCGTCGGCCACCTGATCCTCGACTCCTTCGACGAGATCGAGCGCTGCGAGCGCCTGCTCGAGCGACGCCAGGACGTGCTGATCCGCGTCACCCCGGGGATCAAGCCCTCGACGCACGACTACATCACCACCGGCCAGCTCGACTCGAAGTTCGGCTTCGGCCTCGAGGACGGTCTCGCGGCGCGCGCGATCGAGCGCGTGCTCGCCTCCGACGTGCTGAACCTCGTCGGCCTGCACGCCCACATCGGCTCGCAGATCTTCGAGCTCGAGCCCTACACGCTGGCGATCCGCGCGATCGCCGAGCTGGCCGGCGAATGGTGTCGCCTGGTCAACGTCGGCGGCGGCCTCGGCATCGCCTATACGGCCGCGGACGAGCCGCCCTCGATCGACGCCTACGTCGACGTCAAGGTGCGCGGCGTCAAGGAGGTCTTCGGCGACGGCGTCCGCATCCTGGTCGAGCCCGGTCGCTCGCTGGTCGGCAACGCCGGCCTCACGGCCTACCGGGTCGGCACGGTCAAGGAGATCCCCGGCGTGCGCACCTACGTCGCCGTCGACGGCGGCATGTCGGACAACCTGCGGCCGATGCTCTACGGCTCGCGCTACGAGGCGCTGATCGCCGACCGCGCCGGCGCTCCCGCCGACACGGTCGCGACGATCGCCGGCATGCACTGCGAGTCCGGCGACGTGATCGTGCGTGACGCCGACCTCGCCGCGCCCGCGGTCGGCGACGTCCTCGTCACCCCGGCGACGGGCGCCTACGGGCACGCGATGGCGAGCAACTACAACGGCGTCGCCCGGCCGCCGGTGGTCTTCTGCCGCGACGGCGAGGCGCGGGTCGTCGTGCGGCGCGAGTCCTACGAGGACCTCACCTCCCGCGATGTCTGAACCCGTCCGCATCGGGCTGCTGGGGCGCGGCACGGTCGGCGGCGCCTTCGCCGAGCTGCTCGCCGAGCGCGCCGGCGCGGTCGAGGCGGCGACCGGGCGGCGCCCGGAGCTGGCAGGCACGCTGACCCGCGGCGAGGGCGACTTCAGCGCGATCCTCGAGCGCTCCGACCTGGTCGTCGAGCTGATCGGCGGCACGGATCCGGCCCGCACCTACGTCCTCGACGCGCTGCGGGCGGGGCGACCGGTCGTCACCGCCAACAAGCAGCTGCTCGCCCAGCACGGCGAGGAGCTCTTCGGCGTCGCCCGCGAGGCCGGAGTGCAGCTGCGCTTCGAGGCGGCGGTCGCCGGCGTGATCCCGATCGTGCGCACGATCCAGGAGAGCTTCGGCGTGACCGAGATCGACAAGGTCTTCGGCATCGTCAACGGCACGACCAACTTCATCCTCAGCGAGATGGCGGCGAGCGGCGCCCCCTACGAGCAGGTGCTGGCGCGGGCGCAGGAGCTGGGCTACGCCGAGGCCGACCCGACCGATGACGTCAACGGCGCCGACGCCGCGGCGAAGATGGCGATCCTCGCCCGGCTCGCCTTCCACACGGCGGTGACGCTGGACCAGGTCGAGTTCGAGGGGATCGAGTCGATCCAGCCCGACGACCTCGCCTACGCGAAGGAGCTCGACCTCTCGCTGAAGCTGCTCGGCGTCGCCGAGCGGCGCGACGGCGGGATCAGCGTCCGCGTCTTTCCCTGCTTCCTCTACGGCGGCCACCCGCTGGCGCCGGTCGGCGGTCCGTTCAACGCGGTCATGGTCGAGGCGCCGGCGATCACGGAGGTGACGATGTCGGGGCCGGGCGCCGGCGGCGTCGAGACCGCCTCGGCGGTGCTCGGCGACGTCGTCTCGATCCTCTCCGGCGACGCCCCGGTGCACGAGGCCCGGGTCGAGCTGCCCGTGGTCGCCGACGTCACCTCCTCCTTCTACCTGCACCTGGAGGTCGCCGACGAGCCGGGCGTGCTCGCGCGGATCGCGCGGGTGCTCGGCGAAAACGAGATCTCGGTCAAGAGCGTCGTCCAGCGCGGCAGCGGCGGCGACGCGCGCCTGGTGATGGTCGTCCACGAGTGCCTCGAGTCGAGGTTCCGCGCCGCGGTCGAGGAGATCGGAAGACTCGACGACCTGCGCTCGGCACCCCGGTTCATCCGGGTCATCGAGGAGGAGTTCGTATGACCTGCTTGGTTTTCGGAGCCGTCCATGCCTGAACCTCTTATCGATCGTTTTCGGGATCGATTGCCGCTCGAGCCCGACGATCCGGTTGTCACCCTCAATGAGGGGTCCACTCCATTGATCGAGGCCGAGAGGTTGTCCGACCGACTTGGCGTTAGGGCATTTCTCAAGTTCGAGGGGGCGAACCCGACCGGGTCGTTCAAGGACCGGGGGATGACGGTGGCGGTCTCGCGCGCCAAAGGACGTGGGGCGGAGGCGGTGATCTGCGCCTCGACCGGCAACACGGCCGCCAGCGCCGCCGCGTACGCGGCGCGTGCCGGGATGCGCGGCGCGGTGATCGTGCCCGAGGGCAAGATCGCGATCGGCAAGCTGGCGCAGGCGCTGATGCACGGCGCCCGCGTGGTCGCCCTGCAGGGCAACTTCGACGAAGCGCTGCAGATCGTCCGCGAGCTGGCCGAGAAGCACCCGATCGAGCTGGTCAACTCGGTCAACCCGTTCCGCATCGAGGGCCAGAAGACGGCGGCGTTCGAGGTCGTCGAGGAGCTCGGCGAGGCGCCGGGGGCGTTGGCGATCCCGGTCGGCAACGCCGGCAACGTGACCGCCTGGTGGCAGGGCTTCTCCGAGCTCGGCACGGCGCCGATCGTCTACGGCTTCCAGGCCGAGGGCGCGGCGCCGCTGGTGACCGGCGAGCCCGTGGCGGCGCCGGAGACCGTCGCCTCGGCGATCCGGATCGGCAACCCGGCCCGCTGGGAGGAGGCGATGGCCGCGTTCACCGCCTCGCGCGGCCGCGTCGCCGCCGTCTCCGACGAGCAGATCCTCGACGCCTACCGCTGGCTGGCGGCGAGCGAGGGCGTCTTCTGCGAGCCCGCCTCGGCCGCCTCGGTGGCCGGCCTGCTCGCCCACGGCCTGCCCGTCGCCGAGGGCTCGGCGCCGCCGGAGTCGGTCGTCTGCGTGCTCACCGGCCACGGCCTCAAGGACCCCGACACGGCGCTCTCCAAAGCCCCTCAGGTGATCGCCTGCGAGAACGACCTGAGCGCGGTCGAGTGGGCGGTGTTCGATTGATGGAAAAGTACGGTGACGCAGTACTGGCTCGTACGGTATTACCGTACTCGGGGGCTCGATCTCGGTGACCGCCCGCCACAGGCTCGTCCGCGTGCCCGCCTCCTCGGCCAACCTCGGGCCGGGCTACGACGTGATGGCGGCGGCGCTCGACCTCTTTCTCGAGCTCGAGGTTGAGGAGACGGGGGAGTTCTCCTTCGACCCGGGCGACCTCGAGCTGCCCACGGGCCGCGACAACCTGCTGGTGCGGGCCTTCGAGACCCTGCACTCCGCCGACGGCATCGCCTTCCGCCTCGGGCAGGTGATCCCGCTCGGTCGCGGGCTCGGCTCCAGCGCCGCGGCAATCGTCGCCGGCCTGGTCGCCGCCGACCATCTCTACGAGCTGGCGCTGAGCGACGAGGAGCTGCTCGTCCGCGCGAGCGAGCTCGAGGGGCACCCCGACAACGTCGCCGCGGCGATCTACGGCGGCTTCGTCGTCTGCGACCGCGATCCGCAGGGCGCCCCGCGCGCCGCCCGCTTCGATCCGCCCAACGGCCTCGAGGGAATCCTCGTCGTTCCCGACGAGGAGGTGCCGACCGAGCGGGCGCGCGCGGCGATTCCGGCCGAGCTGCCGCTGGAGGACGCCGTCGCCAACGTCGCCGCCGCCTCGCGCCTCGTCCTCGGCCTGCAGGGCGCCGACCTCGACCTGCTCGCCTCCGGCCTCGTCGACCGCATCCACCAGCCGCGCCGGCGCGACCTCTACCCGCGCTCGATCGAGCTGGTCGAGTCCGCCCGCGAGCTCGGCGCGCTCGGCGCGACGATCTCCGGCGCCGGCCCGACCGTCCTCGTCTGGACCACCTGGCAGGACGCCGGCAAGGTCAGCGCCGAGCTGGAGCGCCGCTGCGAGGGCTGGGCCGACGTCCGCCGCGTCCCCTTCACCCCGCACGGCGCCGACGTGCCGGAGCTGTAGGACGGGCGTCCGGCCCGCCCTCGACGTGGGCCGCTCGCGGTAATACGATCGACCGGTGCAAAAGCTCAAGCTGGTCGCCCTCGCCGCCCTGTCCACCGCCGTCCTCGCGGTTCCGGCGCTCGCCCACGCGACGCTCGCCTTCGTGCGCAAGCCGTTCAACCCCCAGGTCTGGGTCGCGAACGACAACGGCAAGCAGGCGCACAAGCTCGTCGCCGGGTCGAACCCGCGGGTCTCGCCCGACGGGCAGATCGTCGCCCTGATGCACGAAGGGACCGGGCGCAGCGCGCAGCCGGAACTGGTGCTGGCGCCGGCCGACCGCAGCGCCCCGCCGAGCACGCTGGTCAAGGGGTGGCGCAACCCCTACGTCTTCGCCTGGTCGCCCGACTCGAAGTCGGTGGCCGCGGTGCTCGGTCCCGATCTCGGCAAGCAGCGCCTCGCGCTGATCGACACCGTTACCGGCGCCCAGCGAACCATCGCCAGGGGCTACTTCAACGGCGTCAGCTTCGATCCCGAAGGCGGGCAGCTCGTCTACGGACGTGCGCCAAGCGAAAGGTACCCGCCGCGCAGCGACGTCTTTCGAGTCAGCACCGAGACCGGCAACCCGCCGAACCGCCTCACCCGCGACCATCGCTCGACCAGTCCCGTCTGGGGACCGAACGGCAAGATCGTCTTCGCCAGGCAGCTCGGCGCGCAGCAGCGCAGGTACGGCCCCAAGAACGAGCTCTTCCTGATGAACCCGGCCGGGAAGCAGGTGAGGCGCCTCACCCGCACCAGGGTCAGCCCGCTCGCCATCGGCCTTACGCCGACCGCCTGGTCGCCTTCCGGCAACCGCCTGCTCGCCCAGTTCGGCGGCCAGGATCTGACCTACGCGGTCGCGGTCAACCCGAAGACCGGCGCCCAGCGCCCGCTGGTCGAAGCGACCGAGCAGGGCTTCGTCGGCACCGGCTTCACCACCGACGGCAAGCATGTGATCGGCGCGACCCGCGGCTTCGAACCCGGTCCCGGCAGCGACATCGGCACCGTCCCCTACCCCCACGGCAGGCCGACGGTGCTCGCCAGGAACGCCTTCGAACCGAGCCTGGGGGGCTGAGTCCAGATGGCCGACGGCTACACGATCAAGCACCGCGACGAGTTCGAGTCGATGGAGGGCTCGGGCGAGGCGACCTGGAAGCTCGCGCGCAAGGCGCTCGGCACCTCGGCCTTCGGCTTCAACCTGGTCGAGATCGGCCCCGGCGGCCAGATTCCCGAGCACGACGAGGCCGGGAGCGGCCAGGTCGAGCTCTACGCGATCCTCGAAGGGGACGCGGTGTTCAAGATCGAGGGCGACGAGCACCCGGCGCCCGCCGGCACCTTCGCCTCGATCGAGCCGCCGGCGACGCGCACGATCCTCAACCGCTCCGACGCCCCCGTCACCGCCCTGCTGATCGGCGTCGACCCCAGCGGCGGCTACGAGCCGATGTCCTGGGCCTGACCGGCCGACCGCGGTCGAGGTTTTCCCCGCTATACGGCGATAAACTCGACCGCGCTTGGGCGTGGCCTTGCCTCGCCCTATAATCCGGCAACCTGTCAACCCGTCGCGCGCCCGCTCGGAGAAGGCGCGGAAACCGGGAGGTCGAGATGTCCGATACCCAGTCCCGTGAGCTTCACGGCGAGAGCGGTACCCCGCTCCGCTACTCGCCAGAGCGCCCCTACAGGCCGCTCGTATCGCCGCCCAGCGTCGAGGACAAGGACGCCTGCGCGATCTACGCCTCGGTGCGCAAGGACGCGACGCCGAGCCACGAACCGGTCGAACGGGCGATCCCGGCGCTGCAGAAGATGCTCCACCGCGCCGGCAACGTCGACGGCGAGGGCGACGGCTGCGGACTGCTGGTCGACATCCCGCGCCGGATCTGGGCCGAGGAGGTCCGCGCCGGCGGCCACGACCCCTCGCTGACCCTCGACGACGCCTTCGCCGTCGCCCACGTCTTCATCGAGCGCTCGCAGGACCTGGAGAAGGTCCAGCACGACGCCCGCGAGCTGCTCGGCCAGGGCGGCTTCCGCATCCTCGCCGAGCGCATCGGCGCGGTCGACTCGCCCGCGCTCGGCCCGACCGCGCGCGAGGAGGAGCCCCACTTCTGGCAGATCGGCGGCCTCGTCGCCGACGCCGCCCACCGCGACCGCGTCCTCTTCGACCTCCTGATCGAGCTCGAGCGCGAGCTCGACGTCCACGTCCCCTCGATCTCGGCGACGATCTGCGTCTACAAGGTGATGGGCGCGCCGAAGGTGCTCGGCGAGTACTACCCGGACCTGACCGACGAGCGCTTCGAGACGATCGGCGCCTTCGGCCACAACCGCTACTCGACCAACACCTGGCCCTCGTTCAAACGGGTGCAGCCGTTCTCGGTGCTCGGCCACAACGGCGAGATCAACACGATCGCGCAGCTGCGCCAGGAGGCGCGCATGCTCGGCGTGCCGATCCGCCCCGGCTCCTCGGACTCGCAGGATCTCAACCGCACGATCGCGACCCTGGTCAACCGCGACGGGCTCAGCCTCGCCGAGGCGATGGAGATGGTCGTGCCGCCGATCGTCAACGAGATCCGCTCGCTGCCCGAGGACCTGCACCGCTTCTACATGTACCTGCGCCAGGCGATGGGCCCGTTCGCGCAGGGCCCGGTGGCGCTGATCGCCCGCCACGGCGACGAGTGCGCCTTCTCCGCCGACGCGCTCGGCCTGCGCCCGCTGTGGCAGGTGGAGACCGGCGAGGACTTCGTCTTCAGCTCCGAGCCGGGCGTCGTCGCGGTCGCCGAGATGGTCTCCGAGCCGAAGCCGCTCGCCCCGGGCGAGAAGGCCCTGGTCGAGATCGACCGCGAGGCGCGCTGCTCGACCCTGCGCCCGCACGCCGAGATGCTGCGCATCGTCCGCGACCGCTGGCTGGCCCGCAACGGCGCCGAGGAGGCCGCGCCCTACGACCGCGCCCTCGACACCGGCGGCCCGCTCGAGGGCGGCGACGTGCCCGGCTACTCCGACGCCGGCCCGGAAGAGCCGGTCAAGGTCGAGGACCGCATCCTCGCCGGCTTCGGCTGGCAGCGCGACGACGTCAAACTGGTCCAGCAGATGGCCTCCAACGGGGCCGAGCCGGTCGGCTCGCTCGGCTACGACGGCCCGCTGGCGGCGCTCTCGCCCGAGCGCCAGAACCTCGCCGACTACTTCAAGGAGACGGTCGCCGTGGTCACCAACCCGGCGATCGACCGCGAGCGCGAGATGGAGCACTTCTCGACCCGCTCGGTCTTCGGCCGCCGCCCCTCGATCGGCGCCGCCGGCGAGGACACGGGCACGGTCGAGACCTCGTTCCCGGTGATCCTCGGCGGCCACCACGGGATGGCGCCGCTCTCCGACAAGACCTACCGGCGGATCGCGCGCGAGAACCAGACCTACCTGCTCGAGGACCTCTGGGAGGAGTTCCGCGGCCGCGCCGACGCGGTCGACATCTCGCTGCTCGAGTCGGAGACGACCAAGGGCGCGGTCGAGCGGATCAAGCAGGAGGCGGTGAAGAAGGTCCGCGACGGGGCCGAGCTGCTGGTGCTGACCGACCGCACCGTCTACGACGGCGAGCGGCGCTTCCTCGACCCGCACCTCGCGGTCTCCGCCGTCGACCAGGCGCTGAAGCAGTTCAAGCTCGAGCCGGGCGAGGACAACCTGCGGCGGCGCTGCGGCATCGTCCTGCGCTCGGCGGCGATCCGCAACGTCCACGACACGATGCTGGCCCTCGGCCTCGGCGCCAACGGCGTCTGCCCGTACACGATGGTCGAGGTGATCTGCGTCGAGGACTACCGCACCGACATCGGCAACCTCTGCGCGGCCCTGGCCAAAGGAATCGAGAAAGTGATCTCGACGATCGGGATCCACGAGGTGCGCGGCTACGCCCGCCAGTTCTCCTCGATCGGCGTGCGCCCCGAGCTGGCCGAGATCTTCCAGACCGAGGCCTTCGCCGCCTCCGAGAACGGCGGCATCGGCTTCGCCGGGCTCGACGAGAGCACCAACGAGCGCGCCCGCATCCTCAGCGGCGACGAGGCGGCCAAACCGGCGAAGACGTTCCGCTTCTACCCCAAGGTCTACAAGGCGGCGATCGCGACCGCCAACGGCTCCGGCGACTACGCCGAATACAGCGAGAAGGTGCGCGACCTGGAGACCCAGAACCCGATCTCGATGCGCCACATCATGGGGCTCAAGGGGGATCGCGAGCCGCTCGCCGACCCCTCGGCCGTCGACGCCGGGGTCGGCCACCACGACTACCCCGTGGTGATCTCCTCGATGAGCTTCGGCTCGCAGTCCGAGCCCGCCTTCCGCGCCTACGCCGAGGCCGCGAAGGCGATCAACGTGCTCTGCGTCAACGGCGAGGGCGGCGAGATCCGCGACATGTACGGGCAGTACCGCAAGTGGCGCGGCCAGCAGGTCGCCTCGGGCCGCTTCGGCGTCTCGGCGGAGATGATCAACTCCTCCTACGTCGCCGAGATCAAGATCGGCCAGGGGGCCAAGCCCGGCGAGGGCGGCCACCTGCCCGGCAAGAAGGTCTCCGAGAAGGTCGCCGCGGCGCGTAACGCCGCGCCCGGCACCGACCTGATCTCGCCCTCCAACAACCACGACCTCTACTCGATCGAGGACCTGGCCGAGCTGATCGACGAGCTGAAGACGGTCAACCCCGACGTGCGCGTCTCGGTCAAGGTCCCGGTCGTGCCCAACATCGGCACGATCGGCCTCGGGATCGCCAAGGCGGGCGCCGACATCATCACCCTCTCGGGCTTCGAGGGCGGCACCGGCGCCGCCCGCCAGCACGCCCTGCGCCACGTCGGCCTGCCCTCGGACGTCGGCACCCGCGCCGTGCACCGGGCGCTGATGGAGGCCGGGCTGCGCAACCGGGTCGAGATCTGGGCCGACGGCGGCTACCGCACCGGCCACGACGTCGTCAAGCTGCACTGTCTCGGCGCCAACCGGGTCGGCTTCGGCACCCTGGCGATGGTCAGCCTCGGCTGCACGATCTGCCGCGGCTGCCAGCTCGACACCTGCCACGTCGGCATCGCGACCCAGATCGAGACGACCGAGCAGGCGCAGGAGCACGGGCTGAAGAAGTTCACCCCGCAGGAGGTCGACCGCGCGGCGGAGAGCTGCGCCCGCTTCTTCGCGGCGATGGGCGAGGAGGTCAAGCAGGTCGTCGCCTCGCTCGGCTACGAGCGCGCCCAGGACCTTGTCGGCCGCTACGACCTGCTCGAGCAGGTCTCCCACCACGAGCAGATCGACCTGGCGCCGCTGATCACGCCGCTGGAGGAGTTCCTCGACCTCGAGCCGCTCGACCTGCCGGTGGCCGAGGAGATCGCCGAGGAGCGGGCCGAGGCCGGCCTCGTCGTCGCCCGCCCGATCCGCATGGAGGCCAAGCAGGCCTCGGCGCAGATCGCCGGCCTGGCCGGCGAAGTCTGCTCCGGCGGCGGCACGGTGACGAACCGCTTCCCGCGCGCCACCGACGCCAACGACCGCGTGCTCGGCACCGAGCTCTCCGGGGCGATCGCCCGCGCCCGCATCTTCGACGGCGGCCCGGAGTCGAACGAGGACGTGCTCGCCAGCCTCGAGTTCAACGGCGGCTCGGTCGCCGGCCAGGGGCTCGGCGCCTTCAACTCCTACGGCGTCTCGATCCGGGTCGAGGGCGGCGCCCAGGACGGCGTCGGCAAGACGATGCTGGGCGGCACCGTGGCCGTGCTCAAGGGCGAGGGCGCCAAGGGCCGCCGGCTCAACGGCTCGGTCGGCAAGTCCTTCGCCTACGGCGCCCAGCGCGGCCGCCTCTTCGTCCAGGGCTCGGCCGACTCGCGCTTCTGCATCCGCCTCTCCGGCGCCGATGTCGTGCTCGGCGGCGAGCCGGAGGAGGAGCTCGACGACAGCCGCGGCTGCCTCGTCGACCGCGCCAACGCCAAGGGCTTCGCCTTCGAGTACATGACCTCCGGCCGCGCGATCGTGCTCGGCGACATCGGCCCCTGGGCCTGCGCCGGGATGACCGGCGGCCGCGTCTACGTGCGCCACAACGCCTTCGGCATCGACCGCGAGGCGATCGAGGCGCGGCTCGGCGAGGGCGCCAAGGTCGAGCTCAGGGAGATCGACGACGAGGGCCGCCTCGACGTCGAAGACCTGCTCGCCGGCTACGCGAGCGAGCTCGACGCCACCGACCAGGGTGGGGAGGCCGAGCGGATGCGCGGGCTGGCCGCCGCGGCCGACGAGAACTTCATGATGATCGTCCCGCACAAGGTGCAGGCGGATCCGTCGATCTCGACCGAGTAGGCGCTACCGCGTTCCGGTCAGGAGGTCCGCGATCGCGCGCACCTCTTTGAGCAGGCCGTCGAGGATCTGCTCGGTGTTCGTGTGGATGCGCCACTCGGCGTGTTTGCGATCGGACTCGACCTGGTCGATGCGGCGTTCGATCGCGCCGAGACGCTTGTTCGTGCGGCGTTCGGCCTTGGCGACGCGCTTCTTCGCGTAGCGCCGGGTCTCCTTGCGGATCTGCTCGAGCTCCCTGCGCAGCTCGGCGTGGTCGTGCTGGTCCTCGCCCTGCTCCGTGAGCATCTCCTCGACGCCGCTGCGCACGCGCTCGATCTCTTCGTGCAGCCGCTGCCGCGCCTGCTCAGCCGCAACCGACGGATCTTGTATCGACTCCATACTTCAACTCTACGCAGGCCGCAGGCCGGAATTTGCGCATGTCGGTCAACCCGGGGAGGGAGGGTGTCCCCGGAGAAAACATTGGAGCCCTTCCAGGCAAGAACCCGTCAGGCGGTATCTATGCGGGTTTTCGGAGGGGACACCCTCCCTCCCCGCTCACCCTTCCAGCGCAAATAACCGGTAGCGGCCGATCGTCAGCTCGTCGCCATCGGCCAGCTTGCCCCACTCGACCAGCTCGCCGTTGACGAAGACGCCGTTGAGGCTGCGGTCGTCGAGCACTCGCAGCGGCTGTCCCGGCTCGGAGACGACGAGGGCGTGGCGGCGCGAGACGCTCGGGTCGTCGAGCTGGATGTCGGCGGCGACGCTGCGCCCGATCCTGGTCCAGCCCTCTTCGATCTCGAAGTCGAGCAGCTCGCCGCCGTCGTCGCGGCAGACGAGGCGCCGGCTGCCGGCGGGGATTTCCGCGCGCAGGGCGCGCAGCCAGCGTGACGAGGTCGCCTCGGTCGAGGTCTCGAACTCGACCGTCGTCTCGCCGTGCTCCTGCATCGACTCGAAGATCGAGTCGAGCCGGAAGCTCGCGGCGCCGCAGCGGGGGCAGAGCGGCAGGGCGTCGTCCTCGTGCAGCGCGAGCTGCGAGCCGCACTCGATGCAGAAATAGGTGCCGGGACCGGGGAACGACCCGGCTTCGAAGCTCTCGGAGGCGGGGGCGGGGGTGAGACTGGTGGCGATGATCGCTCCTTCCCTGCGAAGTTTGCGAGCAGATCGTAACTTCTCGCATTTTCTCAGGCATCCGGGGTTTTCCGCAAGGCATAGAATCGCGGCCCTCGCATGGGGCCCGTCAGCGCAGAGATCGAGATCGACGTGCCCCGCGAGCGCGCCTTCGCGGCGATCGCCGACCTCGCCCGGCGCCCCTCCTTCACCGACCACTTCCTCGCCGGCTTCCGCCTGACCCGGATCGAGTCGAGCGGCGTTGGCGCCGGAGCTCGCTTCCGTACGGGCACGCGCCGCCGCTCCGTCTGGATGGACACGGCGATCGCTGAGCAGGACCCGCCCCACAAGCTGGTCGAGCGCGGCCGCGGCGGCCGCGGCAACCGGATCCCGGCGACCACGGTGTGGGAGCTGACCGAGGGCGGCGGCTCGCTGGCCACGGTCCGGGTCTCCTTCTGGACCGAGCCCGCGAACCCGCTCGACCGGGCGCTGGAGGCGCTCTCCGGCTCCGCCGGCGCCGCCCGGCGCGGCTGGCGCGAGGCGCTGCGGCGGCTGCGCGAGCAGCTCGAGAGCGACGAGGCTCCGCCGTCGCCGCTCGCCGTCGCTGGCGGCAACCCCCACGCGACCGGCATCCCGTAGGACAGGCTGCCGAGCGCCTTTATAGACTCCCCGCCGCCGATGGCCCGCCACCGCCGAAACGCCCTGTCGCTGTTCGCCCTGCTGCTGCTCGCGGCGAGCGCCCTGGCGCTCTCGGCCTGCGGCTGGTCGAGCGACTCCAAGGACGTCTCCGAGGGCGAGCCGGTGAAGCTCGGCGAGCTCCAGTACAACGTCGTCTTCTCGCGCTTCCTCAACCCGAAGGACAACGAGGACTCCGCCTACCTCGTCGGCCAGCCGCCGCCAGAGGACGCGCACAACTATTTCGGCGTCTTCCTCGAAGTCCAGAACGAGAGCGAAGAGCCGCAGACCCTGGCCGACTCGTTCACGATCACCGACGCCGGCCACCAGACCTTCGACGCGATCGAGAGCGAAAGCCTCTACGCGCTGCCCTTCGGCGGCGAAGTCGAATCGCAGGAACAGATCCCGGTCCTCGACTCGACCCCGCAGCAGGGCCCGATCGAGGGCTCGCTCGTGCTCTTCGAACTCCCCGCCTCGGCTTCCGAGAACCGTCCCCTGACGCTCTCGATCCCCGGCGCCGAAGGCCCGGCCGAGGTCACGCTCGACCTCTAGAGTCCGGCCGAGAGGACTTCGGCCGCGACCGGCGCGGCGACTTCGCCGCCCGCGGCTTCGGCTTCGACCAGCAGCACGCCGACCGCCAGCTTCGCCTTTTCGGCCGGGGCGAGGGCGGCGAACCAGGCGTCCTTGATCTGCTCCGGTTCTTCTTCGCCTTCGCTGCCGGGCTTCGGGCCGAGCTCGGCGGTGCCGGTCTTGCCGGCGACCTGGGCCTCGGGGATCGCGGCGGCGTAGCCGGTGCCGCCCGTGACCACGCCGACCATCAGTTCGGTCAGCTCCCCGGCGGTCCTCTTCGACATCACCCGCGCCGGCTTGGCGTGCGGGCGCAGCTTGCGGTTGGCGACGATCGAGGTCGGCTGGAGCACGCCGCCGTTGCCGATCGCCTGCGCCACCCGCGCCATCTGCAGCGGGGTCGCCAGCACTTCGCCCTGGCCGATCGCGCTGACGCCGAGGTCGAGTTCGTCGCCGATTTCCTCCGGGATGGTCGACTCCGGCGGTTCGACCGCGGCGACGATCCGCGGCGCGTAGATCGTCAGCGGCCGGTTGAAGCCGAAGCTTTCGGCGGTGGCGACGAGGTCGTCGTTGCCGATCTTCGGTCCGAGCGGGGCGAAGTCGGCGTTGCAGGACTCGGCGAACGCTTCGCGGAAGGTGCCGCCGCAGACCTCGCCGTTGGCGTTGCTGATGAAGCGGCCGCCGACGTTGACCCCGTCGGTCAATTCGAATTCGTCGTCGAGCGAGACGACGCCCTTTTCCAGGGCCGCGATCGTGGTGATCATCTTGAAAGTGGAGCCGGGCGGCTGCGGCGCCGAGAAGGCCTGGCCGGCGAGCGCGCGCACGTCGCCGTTGCGCGCGTCGAGGGCGACCACGCCGCCGGCACGGCCGGCGAGCCCGCTGACGGCCGCCGCCTGCAGGTCGGGGTCGATCGTCGTCTTCACCGGCGCTCCCGCCTGCGGCTCCGCCTGCGCGAGGATCCGCGCCGAGCCGCCCTTGCCGGCGACGGCGAGCAGCGAGCCGCCGGGCTTGCCGGCGAGCCGCCGGTTGAAGGCCCGCTCGAGCCCGCTGACCCCGACCGGCGTGCCCGGCGGGAAGCCCTGGCGGGCGAGCAGCGGCTCTTCCTCTTCGCCGGCTTCGCCGGTTTCGCCGGTGACGTCGATCGCGGCGCCGCCCAGCGGATGTTCGCGCGCCTCGGCCGGGCCCTCGGCGAGCGCCTGCCCGTCGCCGGCGAGGATCGCCGCGCGCGGCGCCAGCGAGATCCTGTTTTCGAGCTGCTCTCCCGGGGCGAGCCCGGGGAAGACGAGGCTCCTGTCCCAGGCGATGCCGCCGTCCGCGTAGGGAAGGTCGAGGTCGGCGACGACCCGGCCGAAGGCGACCGTGCCCGCTTCGAACTGGACCGGGACGACGGTTTCGCCGTCGCGGTCGACGGGGTCCCGCGGATCCCCGGATTCGAGACCGCGCAGCGTGGCCACTTCGGCGGCCTCGCGATAGGCCTCGGCGAACTGCTTCCTGCCCACGGCCCGGCGCGAGGCGTCGTTCAGCTCCCCGTACATCGCGCTGAAGTCCTTGTGCGTCCAGGCTTCGGCGAAGCGTTCCGCCGCTTCCTTCTGCGGCGATCCCGGCGCGCCGGCGATCGCGCCCCAGACGAAGGCGATGACTGCGATGACGGTCAGCGGCACGGCGCGGGTGAGAAGGCGCCGTCGTCGCTCCGCCTCGGTCGACTGAGCTTTCACTGTGCGGAAATTTAGTGAGCGGAGGGGTCGGTTCAGTCGAGCAGCAGGGCGGTCAGCGTCACGCGGGAGCGGGCGCCGGTGCGCTCGTAGACGTTCTCGAGGTGTCGCTTGACCGTGCTCGGCGAGATCTCGAGCGTCTCCGCCACCTCGCGATTGGAGAGGCCCTGGACGATCAGCCGGATCACCTCGGCCTGCCGATCGGTCAGGCCGAGCCCCTCGATCCGCGTCTCCAGCGCCGGGCCCGCCGCCGCCGAGCCGGCGGGCTCGAGGTCGCGTGCCGCCTGGGCACGCCAGACCGGCGCCGGCATCGCCTCGTAGGTGGCGATCGAGCGCTGCAGCGAATCGCGCCCCTGCGCCTGCCGGCCGAGCAGCAGCTCGAGCCGCCCCAGCGCGTGCTCGACCAGGCCCCAGACGCTGATCGTCGTCGTCGCCAGGCGACCGCGGAACGGCTCGAGCACGGGGTAGAGGCGCTCGGCGGCGTCGCGGTCGCCCAGCTCGGCGATCGCGTGCGCGTAGGTGGTGACCGCCGCGATCCAGATCGGATCGCGGGGGATCTCGGCGAAGCCGGTGGCGACGTCGCCGGCGAGCACCTCGCGGGCGAAGGAGATCTCGCCGGCGAGGGCGTGGGCGAGCGCGACCAGCGAGCGGAAGGCCGGCAGCCCCGGGTACTGCTCCAGCGCCCGCGCCAGCAGCGGCGCCAGCTCGGGCAGCCGCCCCTGCTGCCAGCGGATGCTGGCGATCTGGCTGATGTAGAAGGGCAGGGCGTCGGGCTGGGCGTTGTGCCGGGCGCGTTCGGCGGCCCGCTGGGCGCTCTGCTCGGCCGCCTCGAGCTGACCGCGCAGAGCCTGGTGCAGCGAGGCGCTGCAGTCGCAGAGCCAGGTCGCGGTGCCGTCTCCGACCCGGGCGGCGATCCGTTCCTGCTCGCGCAGGGTGCGGCTGGCGGCGCCGATCTCGCCGACCTCGACCTGGGCGACCGCCTGCCAGTGCAGGGCGTGGAAGAGGTCGAGCGGGTCGTCGAGGCGGGCGCCGATCTCGATGCTCTCGGCCGCGACGGCGATCCGCTCCTCCGGGTTGTCCGGCCCCCAGCGCGCGATCAGGTAGCGGATCAGCACCTGGGCGACGACCCGGTCGTCGCCCGCGGCGCGAGCGGTCTCCAGGGCCCGCTCGGCGAGCCGGCGCCGCCGTTTCACCTGCGGCGAGAAGGTCAGCTCGAGCGCGAGCTGCGCGAGCACCAGCGCCAGCTCCGGGCTGGGCTCGCCGATCCGCTCGGCCGCCCGCCGCAGCATCGCGCCCCGCTCGCGGTCGAAGCTGCCGACGTGGCTGACGAAGCCGCGCTGGTTGGCGAGCACCGCGCGCACGAGGCGATCGACCTCGTCGAGCCGGTCGGCGAGCCGCGCCGCTTCGAGCAGGAACTCGCGCGAGCGCTCCTGGTTGCTGAATCGCAGCGCCTGGCCGAGGCCGATCAGCAGGTCGCAGCGCTCGCCGTCGCTCTCGCCGTCCGTCGACTCGCGCAGCTCCAGCGCCGCTTCGAACCAGCGGGCAGCGACCTCGTGGTCGTAGCTCTGCAGCGCCAGCTCGCCGGCCTCGGCGCACCAGCGTTCCGCCCGCGCCTCGTCGGGGGGCTCGGCGTGACGCCAGTGCTGAGCCAGCTCGCCGGCCAGCTCGCCGGCGTTCGCCTCGGCGCCCGCGCACTGCGCGATCGCTTCCAGCGCTTCGGCGATCTTGCGGTGCAGGGAGCCGCGCCGGCCCGCTCCGATCTCCTCGTAGAGGCAGTGGGCGACGATCTCATGGCTGAACGTGCAGTCGCCGCCGGCCGGATCGATCTCGATCAGCCCGGCCCGCTCGGCGCGGTCCATCGAGGCGACGACCGGCGCCGCGTCGACCCCCAGCGCGGCCGCGATCAGCGCCGGGTCGAACCGGCGCCCGCAGACCGCGGCCACGGAGAGGTGGTCGTTGGCGGGTTCGCCGAGGGCGTGGCCGCGCGCGGCGATCAGCATCCGCAGCGAGCGCGGGGGATGGTCGGGCGCTGGGCCGGCGTCGCCGTCGACCATCGCGCGCAGCAGCTCGCAGGCGAAGAGCGGGTTGCCGCCGCTCTCGCGGGCGGCGTGCTCGGCGGCGCGATCCAGCGCCGTGGCGTCGTCGCCGACCCGCAGCGCTGCGGCGATGTCGCGCAGCTCGCCCTCGCCGAGCGGTCCCAGGCGCAGGTGCTGGGCGCCGGGCGCGGAGCGCAGGTCGGCGATCGTCGCGGCCGTCTCGCTGTCCGGCTCGACGTCGGTGGGGCGGTAGGTCGCGAGCAGCAGCAGCCGCACGGGCACGGCCGTGCGGGCGAGGTGCTGGACGAGGGCCAGGGTGGAGGGGCCGCAGCCGTGCAGATCGTCGATCGCGAGCAGCACCGGCCGGTCCCTGCCGAGCCGCTCGAGCAGCGCCACGGCGGCGGCGAAGAGGCGCCCGCGCTCGTCGCCGAGATTCCAGCTCGCGGCCTCGCGGCCGGCGGCGTCGGGAAGCAGCATGCCGAGCGCCGAGCCGCGCAGCTCCTCGTGCAGCTTGGGCGACGCGTGCCGGTCGAGGTGGCCGAGCGCGCCGACGAAGGGGGCGTAGGGCAGGTCGGCGGTGCCCTCGCCGCTGCCGTAGAGGACGAGGGCTCCCGCGGCGTGGGCGTCGTGGCCGGCCTCGGCCACCAGGCGGCTCTTGCCGGCGCCCGGTTCGCCCGCCACCAGCACGCACTCGCGGCTGCCGGCGGCAACCCGCGACCGGGCGGATGCGATCGTCTTCAGCGGCTGTTCGCGGCCGAGCATCGGCCAGGGACGGTCGCGAGCGCTCTCCAGCGACCCCGGGAGGGGGACGGTCGAGATCGAGTCGGTCGCCTCCCGCCGTGGAACGGTCTGCTGGCTGTTCCCGCGCCGCACTCCCCCTTAATCTAAGCGAACGGGCCGGCATCGGATTTGTCAGCTTCAGGTGCAGGGCCCGGTGTCGACTGCTAAATCCGACACCAGGCGCAGCTCCCGGCGGACGACCGCGTTGGGCACGGCGAAGCCGCCCCGCGGCCCCGACGTGGTCGCGGCGAAGACCGTCGCCATCACGTTGCCGCCGGCGTCGACCAGCGGGCCGCCCGAGTTGCCGCTGCGGACGCTGCCGCGCAGGAAGGAGATCGAGCGGCGGATCGGCCCGTTGCCGTAGGAGTCGTCGCTGACCACCGTGGTCGTGTCGCCCATGCGCGCCGCGGTGGCGGCGTAGGGGCCGTTTTCGGGATAGCCGAGGACCGCGCCCGCGGTGCCGCGCTGCGGATCGGATGCCAGCCCCAGCGCCGGCAGCGGCGCGTCGATTCGCAGCACCGCGAGGTCGTTGGAAGGGTCGTAGAGCACCGGCGTGGCGTCGAGCGAGGCGCCGTCGAGCGTGGTCACGCTGGTGTCGTCCTCGCCGGCGACGACGTGCGCGTTGGTCACCACCAGCCCCGGCGCGGCGACCCAGCCCGAGCCCTCGATGCCGAGCCCGCAGGCGGTGCCGAGCACGCGCACGACCGAGCTGCTCGCGCGGCGCACGTCGGGGTCGGCGGCGATCCCCCGATCGGGCGGTGCGACCTGGGTCGTCGGGCCGGCCAGCGAGGGGGCCGGATCGACCCGGTTGAGCGCGTTGAGGACCGGGCCGGAGGGGGGAAGCAGGTCGTTGAGCCGGCGCAGGATCAGCGAGCGCTGCACGTCGCCGCGCAGCTGGGCGGTGCCGGGGGCGTGCAGGGCGACGGCGCCGAAGACCCAGGTCAGGCCGAGGGCCACCGCGGCGATCAGCGCCGCCCCGCCGGCGCCGTCGGCGAGTCGCAGCGCCCGGCCGCGGACGAGCCGCTCGCGCAGGCCGAGGGCGAGGCTCTCGACCGTCACGGCGACGAGGGCGCCGACCAGCAGCGCCCCGATCGCCGCGAACAGCGGCGCGTAGGGCGAGCTCGAGCCCTCGCTGAGCAGCAGGGGGCCGCCACGGCTGCCGGCGACGGCGCCGGTGGCGAAGCCGAGCAGGGTGAGCAGGCCGACGACCAGCCCCTGCCGGTAGCCCCACATGGCAAAGGCAAGCGTGAAGACGACGATCGCCCAGTCGAGAACGGTCACGGGCAAATACAAGCAGGCAGCCCTGGCGGGCCGGTCACTTACGTTCGGTAAGCTGGAAAGAAGTGGAGGCTCTATCTGCTCAAGAGCAGGCTTCCGGCGTCTGTCCCCACTTCCACGACGCGATCGAGCTGATCGGCAAGCGGTGGACCGGGGCGATCGTCTTCGCCCTCACCGAGGGCCCGCTGCGGTTCGGCGAGCTGGGCAAGGCCGTGCCCGGCCTCTCCGACCGCCTGCTCTCCAGCCGGCTGCGCGAGCTCGAGCGCGAGGGTCTCGTCGCCCGTCGGGTCGAAGCCGGTTCGCCGACGCGGGTCACCTACTCGCTCACCGAGGCCGGCGCCGAGCTGCGCCCGGCGATGGTTGAGCTGAAGCTTTGGGCGCGCCGCTGGCGCTCCTGACGCGCGAGGACCTGCGCATCTCTGCGTCTTCGGTCGCTTGCGTGCAGAGCACGCGGCGCTCCCTGCATCCTTGATCTGCTTGGCCCTCGCACGTCAGGCGACCCGGATAGCCTCATCGTTGTGGACGAACTCCCCGGGCCGTTTCCAGTCGGGCGCTACGCGCGCAAGCTGCAGGAGGAGCTGCGCCGCAGGGCAAGGGTACGGCTGGTCGGCGAGGTGACCGGAGTCTCGCGCAGCAAGGTCCAGGCCTACTTCGAGCTGCGCGACGCCGAGGGCGCGGTCCCCTGCGCGATCTGGCTCGACGATCTGGATAAGGCCGGCCTGCCCGAGGGGGCGCTGCGCGACGGCGCCGAAGTCGTGATCGGCGGTGGTCCCGACTACTACCCCGGCGGCGGCCAGGCCTCGCCCAGCTTCGCCTTTCGCGCGACGCATGTGCGCCTCGCCGGCGAGGGGGATCTGTTGGCCCGTCTCGAGGCGTTGCGCAAGCAGCTGCGCTCGGAGGGGCTGTTCGAGCTGCAGAAGCAGCTCGCCCGCCCGCGGCTGCCGAAGACGATCGGCGTCGTGACCGCGGAGAGCGGCGCGGCGCGGCGAGACCTGCTCGCCGGCCTGCGGCGGCGCGGCTGGGCCGGAACGGTGGTCTGGGCCTTTGCCCCGGTGCAGGACCGGCGCGCGGCGCCGGCGATCTCCCGGGCGATCCAGGAGCTGGCGGCGACGCCCGCGGTCGAGGCGATCGTCGTCGCCCGCGGCGGCGGCAGCCTCGCCGACCTCTGGGCCTTCTGCGACGAGACCCTCTGCCGCACGGTGGCGATGCTGCGCGTGCCCGTGATCAGCGCCGTCGGCCACGAGCGCGACTCGACCCTGATCGACGACGTCGCCGCCGTCGCCTGCTCGACGCCGACCCACGCCGCCGAGGCGGTCGTGCCGCTCGACTGCGACGCCGCCCGCGAAGCGCTGGCGCGCAGCGCCGCGGCGCTGCGGCGGGCCGGGGAGGGGGCGGTCGGGAGCCGCAGGCGCCACCTGGTCGCGCTGGCGCGGGGGCCGGCGCGGGCGCTGCGCCGCGAGCGGATCGCGCTCAACCAGAAGACGCGTGAGATCCGCGCCGCCTCCGAACGCGGCCTCGCCGAGCGCCGCGCCTTCCAGCGCCGCATCGCCCAGGTCGTCCTCGTCCGCGCCGCCCGCCGCGCCGCCGGACCGGAAGCCGACAGCCGGCGCGAGGCCCTGCACCGGGCCGCGGTGGCGCTGCGCGCGCACGAGCCCGAGCGCACGCTCGAGCGCGGTTACGTGCTGGCCGAGACGACGACGGGCGAGCCGGTGACCGGCGTCGCCGCGGCGCGGGCCGCCGATGAGATTAGTCTGCGCTTCAGCGATGGCCGAATCCGCGTCCGAGAAACCTGAGTCCTACGAGGCCGCTGTCGAGCGGCTCGAGCAGATCATCGACCGGCTCGACTCCGGCCAGGCGGGCCTGCGCGAAACGCTCGAGCTCTGCCGCGAGGGTCGCGAGCTCGTCACCTACTGCTCGACCGAGCTCGATGCGGTCGGCGCCGACCTCGAAGAGCTCAAGCTGGACGAGCTGGCGGCGAAGCTAGAGCGAACCGGGTCCTGAGCAGAGGCGGCCGAGCGCGGGGCAGCCACGGCAGAGGTCCCAGCCGCGCCGCTCCGGCGGAGCGACCGGGAACTCGCCGGCGGCGATGCGGGAGATCGTCGCGGCGATGCGCTCCCTGCCGGCCGCGATCGCCTCCGCGTCGAGCAGCTCGACCGCCGGCTGCTCCGGCCGCTCGAGGAAGGCGTAGGCGACCTCGACCGCGGGCGCGCCGCGGGCCTCGGCGACGGCGAGGGCGTAGATCGAGCGCTGGGTCGCGTACTTGGCGGCGCGCTCGGCCGGAGAGGAGCCGTCGAGGCGGTCGGTCTTGTAGTCGACGACGAGCGGCGGCGCGCCCTCGCGCTCGACCAGCAGGTCGATCGATCCGCGCAGCGTCGCCTCGCCGATCCGCAGCAGCAGCGGCACCTCGGTGCGGCAGCCGGCTCCGTCGACGGCGATCCGCTCGCGCAGGAAGTCCGAGCCGAGCCAGGCCCGCACCGGCCCGAGCAGCTCCTCCTCGATGTCTCCCTCGGGCTCGCGCCACCCGTTCGCCGCGCTCCACTCGAGCAGCTCGTGGACTCGCGCCCCCCGCTCCGCGGCCTCGTCGCGCGAGGACCCACCGTCCTCCCCGAGCGCGGTCGAGCTTTTCTCCGCTATGCGAGGCAAACCTCGACCGCGGTCGCCGAGATCGAGGACGCGCTCCATGTAGAAGCGGTAGCCGCACTCCCCGTAGGCGGAGAGCGCGGTGTAGGAGAGCGGCCGGTTGGGGACGGCCGGCGGGCGCCGGTCGAGCGGGGGAGGCGTCGTTGTCCCAGGCGCCGGCTCGGCCGCGGGCGCGGGCTCGATCGCCGTCAGCTCGGCGGCGCGCTCGGGCGAGGGCAGGTTGACCCGCACGGCGATCCGCGAGGGCTCGAAGCCCTCCGCCAATCCCTCGCGCGGCTGCGGTGCCGGCACCGCGATCTCCGAGTCGCGCTCGCGGTCGACCTCGAAGCCGGCGAGGATCCGCTCGACCACCGGCGTGCCGGGACTGGCGCCGTTGGCCGGCTTCGGCGCCGCGGCGCCGCTGAGGATCAGCCGCTCGCGCGCGCGCGTCGCGGCGACGTGGAAGAGGCGCAGCTCCTCCGCCGCTTCGCGCCCCTGGGTCTCCCTGCACAGATCCCGGTGCGCGTAGAGGTCGATCGAGGCGGCGCCGAGGCGGCGAAGCTGTAGGCCGACGCGCGGCTCGCGCTCGTGGCCGAGGGTCAGCGCCGGCAGACGCGAGCCGGCCAGCAGGCGGCGCGAGAGGTTGGGCACGGCGACGACGCCGAACTCGAGCCCCTTGGCGCTATGGACGGTCATGATCCGCACCCCGTCGCGACCCTCGATCGCGCTCGCCGCTTCCGCCTCGGCGTCGGCCTCGGCGTGGGCGGAGAGGAAGTCGAGCAGGCCGCGCAGGTCGCGGCCCTCGCGCGCCTCGAAGCCTTCCGCCAGCCGCATCAGCTTGCGCACGTTGGCGAAGCGCGCTTCGCCCGCCGGGCGCATCCGCACCGCCAGGTCGTAGCCGGTCTCGCCGACCGCGGCGTCGATCAGCCCGGCCAGGGAGAGCCGCCCGGCCCGCCCGCGCAGCCGCTCGACCGTGGCGACGAAGCGGCGCAGCAGCTCGCGTTCCTCGGCTGGGATCTGCTCCAGCCGCACCGGCTCCGCCAGCCCGTCATCGCGTGGTTCCTTGTTCTCCCCATCGGTCATCGAGGAACCACGCGATTCGCTCAGGTGGGTCAGCGCCGGCCAGACGTGGCGGCGACGCCCGGCGGCGGCGCGCAGCAGCCAGAGCGTGTCGGGGGCGACCGCGCAGGCGGGCGAGGCGAGCGCGCCGAACAGCGCCTGGTCGTCGAGCGGGTTGGCGATCGTCGCCAGCAGGGCGCAGACGTCGGCCACCTGCTGCTGGGACCAGTAGCCGCGGCCGCCGATCGTGTAGGGCCGCAGGCCGGCCCGCTCGAGCGAGTCCTCGTAGGCGTCGAGGTGGGTGAAGGCGCGCAGCAGGACGACCATCTCGCCGCGCTCGACCCCGCTCTCGGCGAGCGCCCGCAGCCGCGCGGCGAGGAAGCGCGCCTCGGCCAGGTGGTTCGGCGGCGTGTCCGCGTCGGTCGCCGGGGCGAGGTCGATCGCCTCGTCGTCCCAGCCCTCGCGCGCGGTCAGCAGCAGCTCGACCGCGGGGCCCTCGCCGGCCGGCCGCGGCTGTGCCGGTGGCGCCCCGACCCGCAGCGGGCGGAAGGCATCGCCGAGCAGTTGCGCGCCGAGCGCGTTGACCGCGCCGATCACCTCGGGGCGCGAGCGGAAGTTGCCGCTCAGCTCCATCGCGACGGCGTCGCCGCTCGCTTCCACCGCGCGCCGCTGCTCGCGGAAGACCTCGAGGTCGGCGTGGCGGAAGCCGTAGATCGACTGCAGCTCGTCGCCGACGACCATCAGCTCGGTCCGCGGCCCGCGCAGCGCCTCGATCAGCCGCAGCTGCAGCCGATTGGTGTCCTGGAACTCGTCGACCAGCAGGTGGCGGAAGCGCGTCCGGTAGGCGTTGCCGATCTCCTCGCGTTCGAGCAGGCGGACGGCACGCAGCTGCAGGTCCTCGAAGTCGAGCCCGGCGCGACGCTCCTTCGCCGCTTCGAAGCGCCGGCCGAAGAGCGCCAGCAGCTCGGCCAGGTGGCGGTAGGCCTCGCCGCCCTCGCCGGCCTCGGCGACACGGGCGATCGCCGCCGCGACGGCGTCGCGGTAGGCGGCCATCGGCTTCGCCCTGCTCTCGGTCTGCAGGGCGACCAGCGTGTCGAGGTCCGGCGCGCCCGGCTCGGCGAGCACGGCGAGCGCCCACTCGACCGGCTCGCGGCTCGAGCTGGCCGGTTTCAGCTCCGCCAGCGTCTCCTCGGCGACCGCGGCGAGCTCGCGCAGGGCCGCCTCAGGGTCGGGCGAGGGGGGGAGGGGCAGCTGCGGCGTGGCGACCCCGCGGCTGCGCAGCTCGGCGTGCGCGCCGCTGACGATCGCCCGCAGGCCGGCGAGCTCGAAGGCGGCGACCGTGCGCTCGCGATCCTCGTCCCCGCCGGCGAGGAACTCGGCGAGGGCGTCGTCGAAGGCCTCGCGCGCGATCCGCTCGGTCTCCGGCGCGTCGAGCACGCGGAAGCGCGGGTCGATCCCGGCGGCGACGGGGTGGGCGGCGAGCAGGCGGCTGCAGAAGCCGTGGATCGTCGTCACCCAGGCGCCGCCGAGCGAGCCCAGCAGCGCCGCGGCGCGCTCCGAGCCGGCGCCGGCCCGCAGCTCCAGGGCCGTGCGGATGCGCTGGCGCAGCTCGCTCGCCGCCTTGTCGGTGAAGGTGAAGGCGAGCACCGCGTCGGGGGCGACCTCGGCCTCGCAGACGAGCCGGCAGTAGCGGTCGACCATCACGCCCGTCTTGCCGGTCCCGGCGCCCGCCTCGACCAGCACGTCGTGGCCGCCGGCCTCGATCGCCTGCGCCTGCTCGGGGGTGGGAGTGCGTGTGCTCACCGCTCCTCCCACTCGCCGTCCTCGGCTTCCGCCGGCGCCCTGTCGCGGCGGCAGATCGGCGCGAACTCGCAGAAGGCGGGGCAGACGTCGTGGCCGCGCAGGCCGCGGCGCGGACCCGGGTCGCGGCGGATCTCTCCACGGCGCATGCGGGCGACGATCTCGGCCGCCCGCCGCCGGGCGTCGCCCAGCATCCGCTCGAAGCCGTCGCGGTCGAGCAGGTCGTTGGGGTAGAGACCGTATGCGTCGAGCTCGGCCGCCGCGTCCTCGCGCACGGCGCCGCGCGGGCGCCGCGAGCTGCGCGAGGTCCCGCGCAGCGGCTGGTAGAGCCCCCCGGCGGGGTCGGCGCCCCAGTGCTCGGCGACCGCGATCAGGTAGAGCTGAAGCTGAAGTTTCGCCTGCTGCTCGAATTTGGCCAGCGGAGTCACCGCGCGCGCCAGCTTGTAGTCGAGGACCAGCGCCCGCCCGTCCACGTCCCTGTCCACACGGTCGATCGCGCCGTGCAGCCCCCAGCCGTCGATCTCGAGCGCCGGCCGCTCGGCCTCCGCGTCGGCGCCGAAGCGCGCCTCCAGCAGCCAGGGCTCGAAGCTGCCGCCCGCCCGCGTCGCCTCGTCGGCGAGGAAGCGCGCCAGCAGCCCCTCGACCCGGCGCACGATCGCGCGCTCGGCCGGGTGGTCGCCGAGCTCGCGCTCGGCGGCGACCGCGGCGACCAGCTCGCGCGCCCGCCCGGTCCAGGCGCCGAGCGAGGCGGCGCGGGGGAGGGGGTCCCCGCCGGGTCGCTCGCGGTAGAGGCGCTCGAGCACGGCGTGCATCAGGCCGCCCTGGACGAGCGGGTCCGGCGTCGGGTCGAGTGGCTGCGGGTCGAGCTCGTGCGCGACGAACCAGCGGTAGGAGCAGACGTCGAACCCCTCCAGCGTCGTGCCGCCGTAGGCCGGGACCGCGGCGAGCGCCTCGAGCACGGCCGGGTTGGCCAGCGGCCCGGGCGCGCGGCTGGCCCGCTCGGCGAGACGCGCCCGCTCCCGGTCGGCGTCGGTGGGGACCCGCCACGGCGCCGGTCCCACCTGCGTCAGGTCGCGGACCACAGTCAGCTCCTCCTCGACCGGGTCGGGGTCGTCGTCCCCTGGCGGCGGCGGATCGAGCAGCCGGCGCACCTCGTCGAGGAAGGGCGAGCGGGCCTCGGCGATGCCGTCCTCGTCGCTGTCGCGGTAGGAGAGGAAGAGGCGCTTGCTCGGCAGCGCGAGGCAGGCGTGGAAGAGGTAGCGCTCCTCGGCGTCGGGGTCGCGGCGCGGGTCGAGTCCGAGCGCGAGGCGCTGCGCTTCGGCCAGGAACGGGTCCTCGCCGCGGTCGCGGCGCGGGAACTCGCCGTCCTGGAGCGATGCGACGAAGGCGTGCTCGAAGCGCGAGGCGCGCAGCCGGTAGGGGCTGGCGATTCGCACGCGGCCCTCGACCGGCCCGCTCCAGGCGTTGAAGCGGAGCTCGCGCAGGGTGACGACCAGCTCGGTGGCCGGCGGCGCCAGCTCGGGCAGCTCGACCAGGTCGCCGAGCTCGGTCGCGATCGCCGCCCCGGCGCGCAGCTCGAAGCCGTCGCCGCGCTCGGGCATCGGGCCGTCCGCATCCCCGCGCAGGGGCCGCGCCGCCATCGTCATCGCCAGCCGGGCGACGGCGCCGGCAAGGGCAGCCGGTCCCTGCGCGGCGGCCTCCCGGATCCGCTCGACGTCGCCCGGGAGCCGCTCGTGGCGCTCCGTCCAGAGCTCCAACGCCGCCGCGGCGCTCTGCACGCGGCGCCGCCGCAGTGCCCGCTCGAACCAGTCGACCTGTGCCGGCCGGATCCCGGACGGGCCGCGCAGGAAGCGCAACAGGTCGGCGGCGCGGCCGGCGCCGAGCTCGGCCTCGAGCAGCGCGATCAGCGTGCCGCCGACCGAGGTCGCGGCGATCGGCACCTCGGCCTCCAGGGCGACGGCGACGCCGTAGGACTCCAGCGCCGAGGCGAGCAGGGGGCCGCGCCGCACCGGGTCGCGCACCGCGATCGCGATGCCGGCCGGCACGGCTCCGTCGTCGATCAGCCGGGCGACCTCGGCGCCGATCGCCTCCGCCTCGGCGCGCGCGCCGGCGGAGCGCAGCAGCACCAGCGCCCCGTCCGGCTGGCGGCGCGGCGGCTCGGGGGCGCCGATCTCGCGCTGCAGGTGGACGAGCAGGGGATCGATCCCGAACGGCGCCAGCTCCTGCGGCTCCTCCAGCGTCTCCTCGGCGGTCGCGAGCTCGCGCAGCGCCTCGATCGACGCGTGCCGCGTCGCGAGCGCCGGGTTGCGCTCCTCGTAGGAGAGCGCGACCGTGACCTCGGTCGCCGCGGCCAGCGCCGCCAGCAGCCGGCGCTGGTTGGCGGTCAGCTCGCCCGGCTCGTAGAGGAGGACCGGCCTCTCTCGCCAGGAGGCCGGGTCGGCGCGCAGCGACTCGATCGCCGCCGTGGCGAGGCCGTGCGCGTCGCGGCGCCCGAGCCGGTCGCGCACCTCGGCGTAGGCGGAGAAGAGCGCCGTCAGGTCGCCCAGGTAGGCCGAGGACTCGAGCGTCTGCGCGCCAGAGCCCAGCGCCGCCGGCTCCAGGCCGGCTGCCTGCAGCTCGTCGAGCAGCCGGGTGAAGGTGAGGGGAAAGCCGCTGCGGGCGGCGGAGCGGCGCAGCGGCCCCAGCTTGCCGCGGCACTCTTCGACCGCGAGCCGCACGGCGGCGAGGCGCTGGGCCGGCGTCAGCTCCTCGCCTGCCGGAGCGCCGGCCCGGCGCGCGACCTCGTGGAAGAGGTCGCCGAGGGTCATCGGCGAGCCGCCCAGCGCCGTCCCTTCCTCGCAGAGCAGCCGCTCGAAGCGGAAGACGTCGTCGAGCGTCGGCAGGACGAGGATCGGGTCGCGGTCGAGCGCGGCGCGGAACAGCGCCTGGATCCGGCCGGCGCGGCCGGAGTTAGGGGGTCCGTGGATCAGCTTCAGCGACATATCGGCAAGCGGTCCAGCATAGGTAGCCCTCCGGCGTGCCCGGTCGCCCCGCCGCGCCGCCCGGGAAGCCGCAAATGGCGCGATTCCACGCGCCGATTTGCCGTCCTGACGCCCCTCTAGATTGAACGCACCCTATGGCCCTCTGCTTCGTAGACCCAGCCGACGCGATCCGCGCGATCGCCGACTCGATCGGCCGCGAGGCCCGCCGCCAGCTTCTCGGCGAGGCGGTCCGCGCCTGGGTCGACGAGATTCCCGACGACGAGCTCGAGGTCCACTACGCGAAAGCCCTCTCTGAGCTCGACGAGCACGACCTCTCGATGCTCGCCGCCTGGCACGGCTCGCTCGAGCTCGGCCAGCCGGTCCCCAACCGCGACTTCCTCATGGGCGCCTTCGGCTCGCTCGGCGAGAACCGCCGCGAGGCGCTCAAGCTCGCCGCCGGCTTCCGCGGCGAGGAGGCCGTCGACGCCGGCGTCACCGAAGACGACGCCCTCGAGCTCGTCCTCGAGCTGCTCTCCCGGCCCCGCCTGATGGAGCTCGCCGTCGAGGCGGTCGAGCTCTACGTCTGGGACAGGGCCGGCAGCGACAACTGACGCGCTGCCGGCACCCGTCACCTCAGGTGCCCTTCACGATCGAAAGGGCGGGCGCTGAGGCGCTTACCTTGCGGAATGACATCGTTCACCTCCTTTCGCGGGAGATAAACATGACGATTCCTAAACTCAGCTATTCAGTTTCGCGCGCACCTCGGTGCCGCGCCGGGCGGCACGCCTCCATCGCCCTTCCCCGAGGGGCTCTCGCTTGGAATGAGAAAGACCCGCCGAAGCGGGTCTGGATGCAGAGGTGGGAATCACCCACAAACGCCTGACAAGCCCCTTGACGATACCAAGGAGCCGCGCGTTCACCCAGGACCCGCTCCAACTCTCGATCGCTGACGGAGAGCGGGGGACTCGAACCCCTGCCGGTTGATTGGACCGACCTCACGCTTGTCAGGCGTGTGCCGCGACCTCGCAGCCTCTGCTCTCCGCACTCTGTAGCTTACAGGTTGCGCTCTGTTTTGTATGTAAGACAGCTAGCTTCGAGCAAGCGCAACGCGCACGTCGGCGCCCCGCCCACACGGACTGCTCACTCAGGGCTGGGAACGGATCGGCACGGCGGTCGTCGTGGAACTGCTCGTCTGGGAGGCCTCGGCGATGATGATCGCGTAGCTCAGCAGGCCGTCGGCGATCGCCCGGCGGGCCATCCGTACCGCCTCGATCGCCTCCTCGATTCCCAGCGGCGCTCCCTCCGGGGGGGCGATGCCGAGCAGGCGCGCTCCGCGCAGGCGCTCTTCGATCCCGCGGGAGAAGAGGTCGGCGTCTTCGCCCAGCAGCTCGCGCCGCGCGACCGAGAACCCGCCCGCCGTGAGCAGCTCCTCGTAGCTTGGCAGGGGGAGCGCTCCGCCGACGCAGGCGACAGTCGCCATCGCTCCGCTCAGCTGCGGTGGCAGCGTCCCCGCCTCGGCGACGACGTCGGAAAGGGCGAGCCTGCCGCCGGGCCTCAGGGCGCGCCGGAACTCCGCCACGGCGCGCGCCTTGTCGGGGAACGTGCACAGCGAGCACTCGCAGAGCACGACGTCGAACGATCCGTCCTTGACCGGCAGCCCCTCCGCGTCTCCCTGGAGGAAGCCGACCGATGCTCCGAGGCCGGCCGCCGCCGCATCGGCGCGGGCCGCCTCGACCGCCCCCCCGCCGTACTCGACGCCGAGGGCTTCGACGCCGAGCTCGCGCGCGGCCAGGATCGCCGAGGCGCCGGACCCGGCGGCGACGTCCAGCAGCCGCTCGCCGGCCCGCAGGCCGGCCAGCTCGAGCGTGCGCCGGGTGGTCGCGGCGCCGCCGGGGTGCAGCTCCTCGCCGAGCAGCCAGCGCACGGCCGGGTTCGCGTAAGCGTCCGCGCAGCAGGCCTTCAAGCCCTCGTCGTCGAGCTTCGCGCCGTCGGCGAGCGAGGCGAGGCCCGGCCCGGCGGCGCCGGCGCTCACCGGGAGGCTCCGGCGGGTGCGGCGCGCGAGGCTTCGAGCCGGACCTGCTCGCGGTAGCCGACCGAGTTGTAGGCGCAGAACGGGATCAGGCGTCCGTCCGGGACGATCTCCGCGACGCAGCACTTGCGCAGCTTGCGCAGGTCGAGCGTGTAGGGGTCCTGGAAGTCCTGGACGACGATCATGAAGCCGCGCGCCGCGACCTCGCGCAGCTCCGGCGGCATCGCGGTCGCGCAGGCGACGCACTCGAGGCGCTCGGCGACGGGAGCGCTGCCGCCCGCGGCCTTCGCCGACCACAGCCCCTCCAGCGCCTCGCGCACGTCGAGGTCCGGGACGGCGCGGTTGGTCACGTAGTCGAGGTACTGCTCGACGTCGACCAGGCGCGGCAGCGGAACGAGATCCTCGCCGTCGTAGAGGGCGAAGGTGGCCGAGCGGCAGGTCGGCGAGCAGCACGGGACCGGGACGAAGTCGTCTGCGCGAAACCACTCCGGCAGCTGCGCGGCGACCGCCTCGATCACATCCGAGTTGGTCAGCTTGTCGAGCGGGTCGGAGTCGGGGCGGAAGCGCCCCGAGTGGGTGACCGGCTGGAAGAAGACGCCGGTGACCGCCGGGTGCTCGACGCCGAAGCGGACGATCGCCCCGACCTCGTGCTCGTTCAGGCCGCGCTCGACCGCCGCCGCCAGCGAGACGCCGACGCCCGCCTCGGCGCAGCGCTCGAGCGCGCGCAGCTTCTCCTCGGTCAGCGGCCTGCCCCGAATCGCCTCCTGGGTGGAGTCCTCGAAGCCGTCGAACTGGAGGTAGACGTGGACGCCGATCTCCGCCAGCGCGGGGGCGAAGCGCGGATCGCGGGCGAGGCGGATGCCGTTGGTGTTGAGCATCACCAGCGGGATGTCGCGGTCCCTCGCGGCGCGCAGCATCTCGAGGATCTGGGGATGGATCGAGGGCTCGCCGCCGGAAAGCTGGACCGACTCCGGCGCGCCCTCGGCCCGCACGAACGAGTCGAGCATCGATTCGACCTGCTCGAGGCTGAGCGAGTAGCCGTGCTCCTGCTGACCGCTGCCGGAGTCGGCGAAGCAGATCGGGCAGTCGAGGTTGCAGGCGGTGTTCACCTCGATGATTCCGAGGCAGGTGTGCTGGGCGTGGTCCGGGCAGATGCCGCAGTCGTGAGGGCAGCCGTCGACGCTCTCGGTCTGCCGCTCGCGGGGTTCCTCGCCGGGCTTGTCGAAGCGCTGGATCTCCGCGTGGCGTCGCGCGTCCCCGTAGACGACCGCCTCGAAGTCCCCGTGGTCGGGACAGGAGCGGCGCAGCACCACCCGGCCGGCGCGCTCGACGAGCTGAGCGTCCAGGACTCGCCGGCAGCGAGGGCAGATCGACTCGGTGGCGCCGAGCACGTTATCCAGGGTATGGGATCGTGTTCGTGGGGCAACCGATGCAACCGAGACCGAGATGACCGGCTGGATCGCGTTCGGCGCGCTGGCCCTGCTCCTGTTGGCGATGATCGCCGGCGGCTTCCTGGCGCTGGCGATGGGCCGCCTTCACCTCGATCTCGGCTGGGGGCGCAGCCGCCACGCGCTGGGTCCGATGAGCGTCGAGATCGCCGCCCCTCGCGAGCTCGTCTACGAGATCCTCAGCGCTCCCTATCTGGGACGGGCGCGCAGCGATTCGATCGAGGTTCTCGCCGGCAGCGAGTCGCTCGTCGTCGCCGCCCACCTGACGAAGGTGCACTTCTACGAGGCGCGCACGGTCGAGTCGATCGAGCTCGAGCCTCCGTCGGCGATGCGCTTCCGTCACCTCACCGGCCCGGTGCCGGAGGCCGGCGAGGAGTTTCGCCTGGATGAGTCCGGCGGCTCGACCGTCCTGCGCTACGACGGCGAGCTCGGCATCGACTTCTGGTTTCTCGGCCGCCTCGCGGCGCCGCACTGGGTGGTCCCGCAGTGGAACCGAGCCGTCGCCGAGCACCTGGACGAGGTCAGGCAGCTCGCCGAGCGGCGCGCGTCGAGGTCCTGAGCGCTGGGATTGCGTTCAGCGCGCGAGCGCCGCGCGCACGTCGGCGATCGCCTGCTCGGTGTGCTGGAAGTGGACGGCGGCCATGCCGGCCTTTTCGGCGCCTTCGCAGTTGACCTTGACGTCGTCGACGAAGAGGCAGGACTCGGCGGGGAGGGAGAGGCGATCGAGGGCGATCCGGTAGATCCGCGATTCGGGCTTGCGGCAGCCGACGAAGCCGGAGTCGACGACGGTCTCGAAGATCTCGTCGACCGGCAGCATCGGTCGCCACCAGGGCTCCCACTCGCGCACGTTGTTGGTCAGCATCGCCATCCGGTAGCCGTCGTCCTTGAGCGCGCGCATCAGGTCGATCATCGGCGGGTTCGGTTCCAGCGCCTCGAAGTAGATTTCTTTGAAGCTGTGCATCTCCGGCGGGTGGCCGAGCAGCGGCTCGAGGCTGGCGGTCAGCCGGTCGAGGAAGACCGCCTCGCTGATCTCGCCGCGCTCCATCTCGAACAGGGGATTGCTGCCGCCGTTTGCGTCGGTTGCCGCCTGCATCGCCTTGCCGAGGTTCTCACCGGTGATTCCGGTGTGGTCCTGGAAGGCCATGAACGACTGCACCAGCGGCGTCGTCAGCACGCCGCCGAAGTCGGAGATCACGGCCTCGATCCCGTTGCCCCGGTCAGCCACCTTCGCGCACCAGCTCGTAGTGGCCGAGGCCCTCGCGTCCCTCGAGCGCCCAGCGGAAGAAGGCGACGTCGGCGTCGCCGCCGTGCGACTTGGCGGCGTCGATCAGCCGGCCGGCCCCGCGCAACGGCTGGCCGTCGTCGCCGTTGGTCCAGAGCTCGAGCGTGGCGCGCCGCGGGACTCCGTCGGGCCCGTACTCGGTCGAGAGCAGCGCCTCGGAGACGTCCGTCAGCTCGCCTCCGGGCTCGCGCAGGGCCGCGCTGACGCGCTCGTCCCCGTGTCCGCTTGAGCCCGGCGGACGCTCGGCGCTCAGCGCCAGCAGGCCGCCGTCGGAGAAGACGATTCCGATCGAGCGCCTTCGCACCTGTCCGCTGCTCTCGTCCATCGAGCGGCAGCCTATTGTGCCGGCGAGCCACGATGCCGCCGCCGCCCGAGCCGTGGGCCCGGCTACCATTGGCCCCATGTCCGAGAATCAGACGCAGACCGAAGTCCTGACCGAAGACGACGTGCTGGAGGCGCTCGAGGAGGTCATCGATCCCGAGCTCGGCCTCGACTTCGTCTCCCTCGGCCTCGTCTACGACGTCGAGATCGAGAACGAAGACGTCTACGTGACCTTCACCCTGACGACCCCCGCCTGCCCGATCGGCCCCCAGGTCTCCGAGCAGATGAGGGAGTTCGTCGGCGACCTCCCCGGAGTCAGCTCGGTCCACCCGAAGATGGTCTTCGACCCCCCGTGGAGCCCCGAGATGATGACCGAGGACGCCAAGTTCGCACTCGGGTTCTAGGCAGGGATTGCGGGGTCATAGGGGGTCAACCGGGGTCAATTCTGTCCCCATCCCGTCCCCACGGACGCCGCTGATGGCGGCGAGCTTCGACGATGAGCTTCGTGAACGCGCTGAGAAGGATCAAGCCGGCCGAAAAGAAGGCGCAGACCGCGGTGCTCCACCAGATCGGCAGTGGCTCACTGAATTGGTAGTGATCCGGGTAGCCGAAGGGAACCGCGAAGGGAATCGCTAGAAATGCCAAGAGCGCGAAGCTGAAATATCCGGTCCCCCACCCGAGTAGAACCGAGGCGGCTGCCCAGATCGCCACTGCCAACTCTCCTTGTCCAATGTTGGCGTTGAACAGGATGACGGCTGCGGCCGCACTACCCAAATAAGTCACGACGAAGGCGATCCTGGGCACCCCACAAATACCCCGAAGCGGCGACCTTGTTTCATAGATGGGCTTAGCAGCGAACGCCCCCGCTGCCCAAGCGGAATCGAACCGTGCCTGACGCGACTGAACCGGGCCGCCGACCCGATGCGATCGGCCCCAAACGCGGCTGACGGCTATCGCGGCGGCGGAGTTGAGCGACTAACCAGATCGAAGCATTGGGACATCGGGTTCATCGCCCACATTGCGTCCTGCGCCCCATCGAAGAGGCCAGCGGGCAGAGGAACTGCTTGGCCCGTACTTGCAGCGACCGTCGAGAAGGTGTTGGCGACGTAGTAGCGCCCGGGGACTCGCGAGGCTTCTTCAAAGCTGGAATCTCGACAAGCCTCAAGGACGGCCGCCATCTTGTCCCGCCGATCCTCGATGTCAGCCCACCGATGCCGGTTCTGATCGAGCCATAGCTCGCGGGCATCGGCAGCGCGGTCACGCTTGTGCAAGACGACTACGGCGCTGACGTAGGAGTGAAGACCCCCGCCGAAGACGCCACCATCGAAATAGGCATAGTTGCCTGGTCCCCCTTCTCCCGTTGCGGGGTCAACGGGGAAGGTATATCCACGCTCACCGTACATTGCTTCGATGACATCCCCCGGCTCGTAGATCGGAACCAGGATGTCATGCGGATTTGACAAGACGACCACCAATGCTTCTTCCAAGTGCGCATACGGGCGCAGCTGCTTCTTGGCCGCCTTACCGATCTTGTTGCGCACCGTGGCGTGCTGGTCATGACTGGAGACCGAGGCAAAGCGGACATCTTTCAGACGTCGTTCAAGCGACAAGGTCGTGAACTCCTTTACCTCGCAAATGGCGCCTGCGCGGTCGAGCCGGACGCGATAGTCGGGTCGCGCGGGGCCGCCGAGGTCGGGCTGATGGGTGTCGCCGCCCTCAAGGCCGCGTTCGGCTGCGTACTCCTCAAACCAAAGCTCAGATTGTTGTCTCCGAACGTGAGCCATTGGTGAACGGTAGACCACGCCTCGGAGGCCGGTCATCAACCGATTCGTCTGTCCGGTTCTACCCTCTCGGTGCGTCGAGATAGGCATCGAGCATCGCGCGTGCCTCGACCTCGCCGCCTGGCATCAAGTGGCCGTAGCGGACGAGGGTGATCGTGATCGTCGCGTGGCCGAGGTAGGTGCTCAGGGTCTTGGCATTTAGCCCGGCAGCGATGGCGATGCTGGCGTAGGTGTGGCGGCCCTCGTGGAAGCCGAGGGGCTTGAGGCCCATCTTGTTCCAGCGTGCGTGAGGTGCGGCGGCGGAGGACCGGTCATCACCCGCGTGAACGACCTCCCTTTTGGTATGACAGAATAGAGGACGAATTAGGCGACAAGAGGGTGGACGCATTGCAGGATCTAGCTGAGAAGATGGAGAGCGTTGGCGCGGCGGTCGACTTCGACCGCGCCGATTTCGCGCGCGTGCTGGAGACGACGCCGAGGACGGTTTCCCGCTGGCTGCACCGTGAAGCTGCCCCGCGTGGGGCGTCGCGCGAACGGGCGCTGGAGATCGTCTACGTGCTCGACCGTCTCGCCAAGGTGCTGCGCCCGGAGGCCGCCCACGACTGGCTTCTCACCCCGAACGAGATGCTCGACCACGAGAAGCCGATTGACCTGCTCGCGGGGGGTGACTACCGCCGCGTCCTCGGGGCGGTCGAGGCGCTCGCCGAGGGCGTCTTCGTCTGATCTCGTCCGGGTCGCGCCGTGCCTTCCGGTCACACCGTGACGACCATCGATGGCCTGCCGCCGGTCTCGTGGGAGGGCCGGGCGTTTCGCCATCAAGCTGCCGAGTGGAGCTGGGCGTTTGGTCCTCTCTCCCGCATGATGATGACCGAGGACGCCAAGTTCGCACTCGGGTTCTGAGTGAGCCCGAGGTCCTCGCCGCCTACCCCGACCTGGAAGCCGAGGACGTGCGCGAGGCGATCCGCTACGCGGCCGAGGCCGTACGGGGGCGCGGAACGACCGATCCTGTTTGACCGTCTCCGGCGAGTATTCCGTCCGCTTGGCCTATCATTCTTCGGGCTATGGACAGCGTTCTCGTGACGGATGCAGGCACGGAGGTCTATGAGCCCTCTGTGCAGGAGTACGCCGAGTACCTGGAGGCTCGCGCGCAGGCGCTCGCGGGCATGTCCGTCGCTGAATTCAAGAGCGCATACGAGGTTGGCGACCTCGACGACGCCGATCCCGGCGTGAGCGAGCTGGTCGCCCTCCTTCGGATCGGTCAGAACGGTCGCCACTAGCAGCGGTAGCGCAGCTCAGCTGTTTACGGACCATCTCAACCGCGTCCTCAACACGACGCTCACCGAGTCGCGCCTTTCCCTGATCGAGATACCGGGAGAGACGGATCTGTTCCTCGTCAAGCGCCTGGAGGGTGGTGACGATCCGCCCCTGGAACTGCCGGGAACATTGCGGACCTTGTTTGCGCAGCAGGTGGTCCGCGTCGTAGACGACCCGGACGGCGGCAAGCACTGCCAGACCGTCTCCTATCGCTACCGACTTCAGGCCGACGACTCGCCGGGATCGACGCTCATTCGCTGGGAGTACGACCGCGATCCGCCCAGGCCCGACTACGCGTATCCCCCGGCCCACGTTCACTTCCACGGCCGCCTTGACGGAGAGGAGCTCCGGGGCTTGCATGTTCCGACCGGCCGCGTTCCGCTGGAGTACGTCGCCTGGCACCTGATCTCGGAGTGGGGGACGACGCCGCTGACCGACGAATGGAAAGCCATCCTGGAGGCATCCATCGAAGGATTCCAGGAGCGCCGCACCGCTCATTGACGCCTCGCCGTCCCCACCGCCGTCCCCAAGGACATCAGAACCCGTCGATTTGCAGGGAGGTTTGGTCCACTCTCCCACATGATGATGTCGGAGGACGCCAAGTTCGCACTCGGCTTTTAGGTGCCCGACGGCGGCGAAGACGCCCAATTTGCGTCCTCTACTTCGTGCGAAGGGGGAGAGTTGAGTGCGCTGGGACCTTGGCGTAAGGATGCTCGCAGGCGCCGGAAATTCCAGTCTCGACTCGTCGACCGCCGAAATCTTTAAGGTGCAATCATGGCGGTGATGCTCGAACGCTGGAACGACGAAAAGATGGATGGCCTGGCCGCCAAGGTCGACCGCATGGACGTTCGGCTGGGGCATGTCGAGACTGAGTTGCGCGAACAGCGCAAGGAGATGAAAGCCGGCTTCGACAAGATCGAGGCGCGCTTCGCGAGCCTGTCCTTGGCCCTGATCGCCGCCGCCGGAGCCGTCGTCGCGGCCTTGATCGCCTCGCCGCATCTCTAGACAGGGTCGAAAGGGGAGACCACCGGGGCGAGAGGCAGCATGGGAGGTGACAACCCCTGCCCCGGTGGGCTCACCTTTCGGACGGCGCCGAGGGAAAGCTCACGTCAGGAGGGCCACGGCGTGAAGCGCCGTCCCCGTTGGTTCGAGTGATTCGTCGTCGCATTCGCGGAAGAGGCCGAACTCCCTGAGGTTCCGAACCGCCTGCTCGGCGACCTCGACCTCGCGGGCATCCGAGGGCTGGGCGATTACCTTGGCGGCAAGTCCGACGGCCGTCAGGCGCTGGGGATGCAGCTCGGCGTCGATTTCGAGAATCGCCGCTTCGACTGTCGCGATTACGTACTGGGGCGGAACTTTGTCTGACATCTCGTGTCCTTGTCTCGTCTGTGCTCGGGCGATGAGAGGACGCGTGGGGCCGAAGCCCGGCCCCACGCGTCCGGGTGGCGACTAAGCCCCTGCCGGCCCCGCCCGAAGTTTGGATTCGTCCCAGGCAGCCTCGAACGCGAGCAGCGCGAAGACGTAGCCCGCGGTCTCGCCGCCGCTTCCGTTGGCGCCAGCGAGGCGTTTGGCGGTCGCCTGTTGCTCGTCTTCGATCTCCCTGGTCGCCCGCTCGGCGATCGCCTTGACCTTGCGCTGTCCCTCGCCGTCCAGAATCAATGGCGTTCGGGCTATGTGATCGTGCTTTCCCTGCAGCTTCCCCGCCTTGAGCGCCGCGGCGAGGTCGTTGAACAGATCGTTTGCCTGGCCCGCGCCGACGACCGCGCGCAGGCCTGCCTTCAGCCGTCGCCATGCCTTCGCCGGCAACAGGGTCTTTGCGGTGGCGCGATAGAAGTGCTCGACAGCGCCGCGCCGCGGCTCGGTTCGCGTCTCTTCGATCAGCCGACAGTCGTCGCGAAGGACTTTGACGTGATAGCTGACCTGGCTCAGCTCCTCGCCCAGGGCGGCCGCCAGCTCTTTCGGGCTGACCTCGCCCAGGATCGTGGCCAGAAGGACGTGCTGTCGCACCACGTGATCGAGCCCCTTGATCAGGTCGGGGCCGACCAGAACCGGCAGGTGGGACCCTCGTCCGGCAACTTTCGCGCTATTTGACTTATCTCCCGACATTGGGTGCCTCCCTTCTGCCGCCGGCCTCAAGAGTGCTCAGCGCAGTTTGAAATAAGCGTGAACTTCTGGGAACGCATCGAGTCTTACCGACCTCTGAGCAAGTTTCACGGCCTGGGCGAAGTTTGAGCGCTTACTCAGGATTTACCTCTCAATCGGCGAGGCGATCGTCCTGCCCGATCCTTGCCGGCCTCCATCGACGGCAATGGATGCCTGCCGAAGAGAGGCACTTCTATAGGAAACTTCACAAGTTTTCGAATACACTCATCGTCCCCATGTTGCCTCGGAACGAAGCTGGGGAGGCCGGCCACGGGCCATATTCGAGCGGGCCGCGACCGACCCCCTACCTTGCGCGGCCTAGCCGTGCTTTAGAACATGCACGCACGAAAAGACGCGATCGACTTGCGCGATCTTCATCGACGTCACCTCCCTTCTCCGTTGTTCAGCGGGAGAACCCGCTGGAGCACGGAGCGATGCTAAGGAACTACCGAGTATCGACCAAAAGTCGCCCTTGGCGTGGTTTTCCCGCTCAGTACGGCTTTATGCTCTGACCTGGTTGAGTATCCGAGGGCCACAGAGCATCAATTGGTGGAAACAGCGATTAGATTGGGACAAGGTGAGCGGAGTGTCGCCGCGGCGGTCACCTATGCCATCACTCATCAAGTGAGGGCCGAAATCCGCACCCTGCTCAACGAAGAGCCGCGTTCGCAGGAGGAACTGGGCCACTTGATCCGGGCGCCCGCGAAGGGCAATGTCGGGCACCACCTCAAACAGATGCTTGCTAACGGATCCGTCGAAGTTGCCTATGTCAAGCCGGCGCGCAATGCCCTCGAGCGTTACTACCGTGCATCCGAAATCCCCCTTTTCACCGATGAGGAAGTTGCCGCCATGTCGCCCGAGATTAAGCAGGCGATCTGTGGCTTGATCCTCGAGGCCATTTTGGCGGAGGCAATGGCCGCGCTTTGGGCGGGGAAGATGGTCCATGACCGACGGGTGTGGATGTCGTGGCGCTGGTTTAACGTCGATGCTCAGGGCCGCGAGGACATCGCCGACGAGCAGGCGAGGCATTGGGATGGAATCCAGGCGATCGAGGTCGAATCGCTTGAACGTTGCGCCAGGTCAGGCGAGCCCACCACTTCGATCATCGTGAGTTCTATGGGCTACGAGCGCTCGCGGTTCTCGGCGCCACCGCCAATGCCGGCAGCCGGTTCGGAAGAAGACTCCCCGCCCCCGATCAGGTTAGGCCAGGGGAGGCGCGGAGTCGCGGATGCGCTCAGCTATGCGATCAAGCACCAGCATCGAGTCGAAATTCTGTGCCTCTTGAACGGCGGTGAGCGCAACCGCTACGAGCTGGCGGCGCTCATCGGCGTGGAGCCGGAGAGGATCAAGCACCACCTGAGAGAACTGCTTGACGAGGGCTCGATCGAAGTGGCCTACTCGAAACGGGTCGGCAACATGAGCCAGAACTACTACCGCGCGGTAGAGATGCCGTTCTATTCCGATGAGGAAGTCGCTGCGATGTCGATCGAGGCGAAGCAGGGAATCTGCGGCGTGATCCTCCAGGCCGTCATGGCCGAGGGGCTCGCCTCCCTACGGGCTGGGAAGATGGCTGACGATCCCCGCGTCTGGCTCTCGTGGCGTTGGTTTCACGTCGATTCTCGGGGCCGCGAGGACATCGCCGACGAGCAGGCGAGGCATTGGGAGCGGATCCAGGAGATCGAGGCTGAATCCACCAATCGCTGCGCCACATCAGGGGCACCGACCAAGTCGATCATCGTGACCTCGCTGGGCCACGTCCGTTGCCGTAGAGCCCCCGCGGCGCCATCGATTGAGGGTCCAACCGATGGCGCTGTCGGCAATATTCTGGGGTCGACCGGCGCCATGGACGAGGTCAAGCCGTAGGCGCGCCAGGCGATCCCTGGGCTTTCCGGCTGTCGAAAGCTTTAAGGTGCAATCGAACCGGGCGACGAGGTCGCGCTTCAGCTCGGCGTCGCGCCCCGCGGTTTCCGTGCTCCGCCGCAGGAGGTCGCGGAAGGCGAGCTCGTCGCGGAACCGCATGAGTCTGCTGGGAGCAGTCACGAGACCGGGTCGTAGGGGGCGCTTCGAATCGGCTCGTCCCGGTGGGTCGCGTAGACGATGGCCGGCTCGCCGAGCAGGACGTCTTCGCGCATCGGGGTCAGGCCGAGGCGCTCGGCGACGCGGAGCGAGCGAGCGTTTTCGGGGGCGATCATCGCCGTCAGGTACGGGACGTCCAGCTCGGCGAAGCCCCACTCGATGCAGGCGCGGGCGGCCTCGGTCGCATACCCATGCCCCCAGGCGTCGTGCCGCAGGGCCCAGCCGAGCTCGGTCTCACCGAACTGCGGCCAGTACTTGAGCCCGCAGCGGCCGAGGAAGGCGCCGCTCCGTGACGCGACGATCGCCAGCAGGCCGTGACCGCGCTCGCGCCATTCCGACTCGTCCTTGCGCAGCCGCGCTTCGGCTTCGGCGCGGTCCAGGGGCCGGATGAAGCGGGTCACCTCCGGGTCGGCGTGCAGGGCGACGAGCTCATCCAGGTCGTCCATCCCGAGTCGGCGCAGCAGCAGGCGTTCGGTTTCGATCGGCGTCACCGCATCGCCTCGCCCGCGCACGCGCCTCAACCGGGCAGCTGAGGATCGTCCGCGTCGATCTCCTCCGCCGTGCCGTCGAAATCGTAGGGACGGCTTGCCGTGGCGGGTCCGGAGCGCGGTTCCGCGCCGGGGGGAGCTCCCCTCATGCCGCCCACGCCGACGACGACGAAGCGGCGGGCGAGATAGGCCTGGAGCAGGCGGCGGGCGATCGCCCGGGTCGGGGGGATCAGCAGGAGCAGGCCGACGGCGTCGGTGATGAAGCCGGGGGTGAGCAGGAGCGCGCCGCCGAGCGTGATCATCAGCCCGTCCGCCACCTCGCGCCCGGGGAAGCGTCGCTCGCCGAGCGCCTGGTTGAAGCGACGCCAGGCGCCGCGGCCCTGGTGGCGCAGCAGGGTCGCCCCGAGCAGCGACATGGCGAAGAGCAGCACGAGCGTCGGCAGGACGCCGATCAGGCCGCCGACCTTGATGATCACGTACAGCTCGAGGATCGGCACGGCGATGAAGAGGCCGATGAGCGGAAGCACGATCCCAGCCTAGAGAGACTCAGACGGCGGCCGCGGCGGCCGCTGCCTGCTCGAGCTCGGCGAGCGACTCGTCGATCCCGGAGGTGACGATTTCGACGTCCTCCATCGAGTCGTAGTCGGCCAGCAGGCCGAAGCAGACGCGGCCGTTGTAGCTCATGATCGCCACCGCCAGCGCGTGGTTCTGCGGCAGGAAGGCGACCGGGAAGATCTCCTCGAGCTGGCGGCCGAGCACGTAGAGCGGGAACTGCGGGCCCGGCACGTTGGTCACGATCATGTTGAAGAGGCGGGTCGAGAAGTTGATCCGCGCCGCCTGCGCCAGCAGCGTCGGCGGGGCGAAGTCGTTGAAGCGCGAGATCACTTCCGCGCCGAGCGCCTGCTTGGAGCGCTTCAGCCCCTCCATCTGCTCGCTGACCACCCGCAGCCGCCGCGCCGGGTCCTCGACGTAGACCGGCAGCGGGCCGCGCATCGCGGCGAGTTTGTTGCCGAGCTCGCCGCGCTCGTCGGCGGCGCGGATCGAGACCGGGACGAGGGCGCGCAGCTCCAAGCCCTCGGTGCGGATGCCGCGCGAGTGCAGCCACTTGCGCAGCGCCCCGGTGACGACCGCGAGCACCACGTCGTTGACCGTGCCGCCGAGCGCGTCCTTGATCCGTTTGAAGGTGGCCAGCTCCGAGCGCGCCCAGGTGAAGCGCCTGTGCGGGCCGATCTCGCGGTTGAGCGGCACGTCGGGCGCCGGATCGGCGAAGGCGCCGGCAATCTCGCCGACACCCTCCAAGGCCTCGACCGCGCGCCGCGCCGCTGTCTCGGGATGGCGCACGACCTCGGCCGCGCGCTCGGCCAGTTTCAGCGGGGCCTCGGCGAGCTCGGAGGCGCCGCGGGCCAGCAGATCGGCGGTGGTCGGCGCCGTGTGCGGCTGCCAGCCGTCTTCGACCGGCGCCGGCTCGGCCACCGGCTCGAGGTCGAAGAGCACGGTGCCGATGTCGACCCCGGCGATGCCGTCCACGGCCGCGTGGTGGGTCTTGGTCAGCAGGGCGAAGCGGTCGCGCTCCAGCCCCTGCACCAGCCACATCTCCCAGAGCGGCTTGGAGCGGTCGAGCTGCTGCGAGAAGACCCGCGCGGTCAGCCGCTTCAGCTGCGCCTCGCCGCCCGGCTCGGGCAGCGCGGTGTGGCGGATGTGGTAGCTGAGGTTGAAGTTGACGTCGTCGGCCCAGAGGGGGCGTCCCGCCTCCAGCGGCGGCACGACGAGGCGCTGGCGAAAGCGCGGCACCTGGTCCAGCTTGCCGCGCACGTGCTCGACCAGATCGACGTAGCGCGGCGGCGGTCCCTCGAAGATCAGCACGCCGCCGATGTGCATGTGGCTGGACGCGGTCTCGTTCGTCAGGAACGAGGCGTCGGTCGAGCTGAGGCGCTCGAGGTGGTGGCCGGAAGTGCTCATCCGGTCCAAGGCTAGCTCCCCGATACCCTCCGGGGTATGTCTGCAAGCCAAACCGCAGCGCCGAAGCGCGTTCTGCTCGCCGCCCCGCGCGGCTACTGCGCCGGCGTCGACCGCGCCGTGCAGACGGTCGAGCGCGCTCTGGAGCGCCACGGCGCCCCCGTCTACGTGCGCAAGGAGATCGTCCACAACAAGCACGTGGTCGAGGAGCTCGCCAAGCGCGGCGCGATCTTCGTCGAGCGGGAGACCGAGGTGCCGGAGGGGGAGATGGTCGTCTTCTCCGCTCACGGAGTCGCCCCGGCGGTGCACGAGAACGCCACGGCGCGCAACCTGCGCACGATCGACGCGACCTGCCCGCTGGTGACCAAGGTCCACGTCGAGGCGCGGCGCTTCGCCGCCGACGGCTACACGATCGTGATGGTCGGCCACGCCGGCCACGAGGAGGTCGAAGGGACGACCGGCGAGGCGCCCGACAGCATCGTCCTGATCGAGACCGCCGACGAGGTCGCCGACCTCGAGGTGCCCGACCCCGAGCGCGTCGCCCTGATCACGCAGACGACGCTCTCGGTCGACGAGACGACCGAGATCATCGCCGCTCTGCGAGCCAAGTTCCCCTCGATCGTCAGTCCCAAGTCCGATGACATCTGTTACGCGACGACCAACCGCCAGATCGCCGTCAAGCAGCTCGCCCGCGAGTGCGACCTGGTGCTGGTGATCGGCTCGACCAACTCCTCCAACTCCAACCGCCTGGTCGAGGTCGCGCGCGAACACGGCGCCGCCTCGCACCTGATCGACTTCCACCACCAGGTGCGCGAGGAGTGGCTGGACGGCGTCGAGACCGTCGGTATCACCTCCGGCGCCAGCGCCCCCGAGGAGCTGGTCGAGAACCTCGTCGCCTACTTCCGCGAGCGCGGCACCGAGGACGTCTCCGAGCTGCGCACCGTCGACGAGGACGTGCGCTTCATGCTGCCCAAGGAGATCCGCGAGCCGGTCGGCGCTCGCTGAACCCTTTGCCCACGGATCCGGTGGTCAACCGTTCAACCGTTGGGTGGTAGACCGGCGGCGAAGCTGAGCGACCAGATGCGCAGGCCGGGGGAGGGCCGCAGGACGAGGCGGTGCGCCTCGTGGCGTGGGTGCTCGGCGAGCGTGAAGAGGCCGGGGCCGTCGATCGCAAGCGGTTCCGCGGAACCGCCGTCGAGTGAGACCGCGATCTCGCCCCTGCCCTCGGCGGTGACGTAGGCGCCGCCGGCCTCGTAGGCGAGCTCGAGCCGCTCGCCGTCCTCGCCGGCGGTCCAGGCGCGCTCCCAGGAGCCGCCGGGGAAGGCCTCCGGGGTGGGGGGCATGACCTTGGCTCCCGGCGCGTCGCTCGCGCGCACCGGGTCGAGCGGCTCCGGCAGCGCCTGCAGGGCGTCCTGCTCGCGCAGCTCGGCCTGGATCGCTTCCTCGGTCGCGCGGTATTCGCCCTCGCCGAAGTGGAACCAGGCGAGCGCGCCGCCGAGCTTCCAGAGGAAGAGGCTGGGCCAGCCCTCGCAGCCGTAGGCGTGCCAGAGGTCGCGCTCGGCGTCGATCGCGACCGGGAACTCGACCCCGAGCCGCTCGAGGCCGGCGGTGACCGCGTCGCGATCGGCGCCGAAGGGGAAGCGCGGCGCCTGCACGCCGATCGTCGTCAGGCCCTGGGCGGCGTACCGCGCCGCCCACCCGCGCACGTAGGGCAGCGTGCGCACGCTGTTCAGCTGGGCGAAGTCGAGGAAGTGGACGAGGACCGGGCCGCCCGCCGTCGCCACCGGCATCGAGCGCGGCGTCGTGCCGACCCACTCGAGCCCCTCGGGCAGGTCGGGTGCGGCGATGTTCTCCCGCTGCGGACGCATCGGGGGAAGTTATCCCGGTAGCGTGTTGGGGCGATGGCCGAGTTCCTGATCGCAGTCATCCCGCTCGCGCTGCTGGTGGTCGCGCTGCTCTTCGGGCGCTACCCCGGCTGTGAGACGGCGATGCGGCTCGCCGCCCGGATCGCGGCGCGCTCGCGCGCCGCCCGCACAGCGACGGCCAACTGGATCAGACCGCGGCCGCCGCTCTCGCAGGGCATCCGCGGCGGGCTGTTGCTCGCCTTCGGGCTCTCCGGCCGCGCCCCACCCGCCTAGCCGTCCCCACGTCCGAAGCGCGCGCCGCCGAGCGCATTCGCGCGTGCCCGCCGTCCGGCGGGCGTCGCCGCGCGCAACGCAATCGAGAGGAGATGGCTTGATGACTCACCCGAAAAAGGCAGTCGCCGTGCTGCTCGTGCTCGCCGCGAGCATCGCTCTGGCGGCCTGCGGAAGCAGCGGCAGCGACAGCGAAGAAACGATCAACGGCCAGTTCGAACTGGTCCCGGACGCCCCCTCGGGGTACTCGGAACTCGCCGGGGAAGCCGAGCTGACCCGGTCCGAAGGCGGCACCCAGGCCTCGATTCAGCTCAGCGGCCTGAAGCCGGACACGGCATATGTGGCCCACGTGCATGCGGCGGCCTGCGGTCAGCTCGATCCGGGCGGGCCGCACTTCAAGTTCGACAAGAACGGATCCGACAAACCGCCGAACGAGATCCACTTCTCGTTCACGTCCTCGGCCGAAGGCGAAGGCGAAGCGCAGGCCGAAAACGAACGCGAAGTGCCGGCCGGCGAAGCCGGCTCGATCGTCCTCCACCTCGGCGAAGCAGAAGGCGACGAAGCGATGTCGCACGAAGAAGGCGACGAAGCGATGTCGCACGGGAGCATGGAACACGGCGGCCACAGCCACGCCGACAAGATCGCCTGCGCCGAACTCGAAGGCGGCGAAGAAGCGTCGACGACCGCGGAGGGGTCCGGCGGCGAAGGGTCCGGCAAGGGCGGCGGCACGACGATCGTCGTCAAGAACGGCGAACCGGTGGGCGGCGTGCAGCGGCTCGAATACAGCGCCGGCGAACAGATCGAATTCACCGTCGACTCCGACGTCGCCGACGAGATCCACGTCCACGGCTATGACCTGATGAAGGATGTGCCCGCGGGCGGCTCCGTCTCGTTCTCGTTCCCGGCCGAAATCGAAGGCATCTTCGAGGCCGAGCTCGAGGGGCGCAAGGAACAGATCGCGGAAATCCGAGTCAACCCGTGAGCTGGCTGCCGTTCGCGCACGCGCTGGTCGCGCGCCAGGACCTGCCGGTCCCGGCGTGGCTGTTCGCCTGGGGGGCGTCGATCGTCCTGATCGTCTCCTTCTTCGCGCTCTCGGTCGGCTGGCGCACGCCCCGCTTCGAGGGGGACCGCTGGCGTCCCCTCGGCGCGGGGTGGTCGCGGGCGCTGCTCTCGCTGCCGGCGCAGATCGCCTACGGCCTGGTCGGGGTCTTCCTGCTCGGCCTGGCGATCTACGCCGGCCTGCGCGGCACCGAAGCGCCCGACCGCAACTTCGCGCTCACCTTCCTCTACGTCACCGCCTGGCTCGGCTTGCCGCTGTTCAGCGTCGTCCTCGGCGACGTCTTCCGCCCGTTCAACCCCTGGCGCGCGGTCGGGCGGGCGGTGGGGGGGACGTTCGCGGCGCTTGCCGGCCAGCGTCCCGCCCACCTGCGCTACCCGGAGAAGCTCGGCCGCTGGCCCGCCGCGATCGGCCTGATCGCGGTCGTCTGGCTGGAGGTCGTCTACGGCGCCAGCGGCGGCGTCGCGGTCGGGCTCGACCCGCACGCCGCGGCCGTCGCCGCCCTCGTCTACAGCGGCTACACGCTGGCGATGATGGCGCTGTTCGGAGTCGAGCAGTGGTGCCGCACGGGCGAGGTCTTCTCGGTCTACTTCGGCATGTTCGGCCGGCTCGGCTGTTTCGGCAGCGAGGACGGCAGGCTCGGGGTGCGCCGGCCCTTCTCCGCCGCGACCACCTGGGCGACCGTTCCCGGCTCGGCCGCCGTCGTGATCGCCTCGATCGCGACGACCAGCTTCGACGGCGCCCAGGAGGGCGCCTTCAAGGGCCCCCTCGAAAGCACCTTCGAATGGCTGGTCGAAGCCGGCGTCGGCCTGACCACCTCGCTGCGGCTGACCGACACCCTGTTCATCGCCCTGACCTTCGCCGGCGTCGGCCTCGTCTACCTGATCGGCGTCAGGGGCATGGCCGGGGTGCCGGGCGCGCCCTCGTTCAGGAAACTGCGCTCGGGCTTCGCCCACACGCTGATCCCGATCGCCTTCGCCTACCTCGTCGCCCACTACTTCAGCCTCTTCGTCTTCCAGGAGCAGGCGCAGTTCACCTACCTGCTCTCCGACCCGCTGGGAACCGGGACGACCGACCTCTTCGGCACCGCTTCGGCCGGAATCGACTTCCAGCTCCTCAGCGCCAACGCGATCTGGTACGTGCAGGTCGGCGCGCTGGTGATCGGCCACGTGGTCGGCCTCACCCTCGCCCACGACCGCGCCGTCGCCTATTGGGGCGACTACCGGCAGGCGGCCCGCTCGCAGTACTGGATGCTGGCCGTGATGGTCGCCTTCACCTGCTTCGGCCTCTACCTGCTCTCGGTGGCGAACGGATGAGTTGGGCGCCGCGCGCCCGCGCAGGGCGCAAACTGCGGAGTCGTCCGTTTTGGGCAGCGGTTTTCTACCGATGCAGCCGGGTACACAGAATGGTTGACTGGGCTCTGAGATTGCGAATCAGGTTGCGAGTCACAAGAAACGCCCGTCTTTCTCCACAATGAAATAGGCAGTGCCGAGGCCGCCGAAACGATCAGCCACTTCGGTGGCCTCGGTGTATTCGGGGGTCGTTCAGAGGATCTCGGCGAGCCGGCGTTCCAGCGCCGCTGAGACCTCGTCGCGCACCGGCCCCGCGGCGAGCCGTTCGACCAGCGACTCGAGGAAGCCCTCGATGATCAGCTGCTTCGCCGCCGCCGCGTCGATCCCGCGCGAGGTCAGGTAGAAGAGCTGGTCGCGGTCGATCTGGGCGATCGCCGCGGCGTGGGTGCAGCGCACGTCGTCGGCTTCGATCTCGAGGCCGGGGATCGCGTCGGCGTGGGCGTCGGGGGAGAGCAGCAGGTTGCGGCTCTCCTGGAAGGCGTCGGTCTGCTGGGCGCCGGGGTCGACCCGGATCATCCCGCGCCAGACCGCCGTCGCCCCCGCCGCGAGCACGCCGCGGAAGGCGAGGTCGGAGTTCGTGTTCGGCGCCGCGTGCTCCTGGGTCGTGTCGTAGTCGAGGTGCTGGCCGGGGCCGCCGGCGTAGCCGCCGGTCACCCGCGCCTCCGAGCCGGGGCCGGCGAGGTTGGTCTCCATCCGCACCTTGCCGTTGCCCGAGCCGAAGCCGAGCGCCGTCCAGTCGAGCCGGCCGTCGCGCTCGACCCGGGCGCGCTGGCTGGAGAAGATCCAGGCGCGCTCGGAGATGTCCTGGGTGGAGACGTAGCGCAGCGTCGCCGCCTGGCCGACGTGCAGCTCGACGACGCTGTTGAGCAGCGCGTCGGTCTCGTCGCCGGCCGACTCGCAGTGCTCCCAGACCTCCGCCTCGGCGCCTTCCTCGAGCACGACCAGCGTGCGCCAGGCGACCGCCGCGCCGTCGGTGTCCAGCGGCAGTCGGATCCGGATCGGCTCGCTCAACCTGACCCCGGCGGGCACGTGCACGAGCACGCCGTCGCGCCAGGCGGCCTCGTTGCGGGCGACGAAGGGGTCGTCGCCCGGCGCCAGCGCGCCGAGCCGGTCGGCGACCAGGGCCGGATGGGAGTCCACCGCCTCGGCCAGCGGCAGCACCGTCGCGCCCTCCGCCGCGCCGAGCGAGGCGTCGGCGGAAGCGGCTGCGTAGGCGTCGAGGTCGAGTTGCGAGAGGTCGGTGAATTCCCACCCCTTCGTCTTCTGGTCTGGAAGGGGCGGAAGCGTGGCCAGCTCAGCCAATCGAACCCTCCATCTGGAGCTCTATGAGGCGGTTGAGCTCGACCGCGTACTCCATCGGCAGTTCCTTGGTAACCGGCTCGATGAAGCCGTTGACGATCATCTTCGAGGCCTCCTCCTCGTCGAGCCCGTGGCTCTGCAGGTAGAAGACCTGCTCGTCGCCGATCTTGGAGACGGTCGCCTCGTGGCCGACGTCGGCGTCGTTCTCGCCGATCCGGATCGTCGGGTAGGTGTCCGAGCGCGAGTCCTCGTCGAGCAGCAGCGCGTCGCAGACGACCTTCGAGCGCGACTCGGTCGCGCCGTCGGCGACTTCGAGCAGGCCGCGGTAGGTGCTGCGGCCGCCGTCCTTGGAGATCGACTTGGAGAAGATCGAGGACGAGGTGCGCGGGGCGCCGTGGATGATCTTGCCGCCGGCGTCCTGGTGCTGGCCGTCGCCGGCGAAGGCGATCGAGAGGATCTCGCCGTGCGCTTCCGGCCCGAGCAGGTAGATCGACGGGTACTTCATCGTCAGTTTCGAGCCGAGGTTGCAGTCGACCCACTCCATCGTCGCCTTCTCCTGCGCGACGGCGCGCTTGGTGACCAGGTTGTAGACGTTCTGCGACCAGTTCTGCACGGTCGTGTAGCGGACCCGCGAGCTCGGCTTGGCGACGATCTCGACCACCGCCGAGTGCAGCGAGTCGGTCGAGTAGACCGGCGCCGTGCAGCCCTCGATGTAGTGGACGTCGGAGCCCTCCTCGGCGATGATCAAGGTGCGCTCGAACTGGCCCATGTTCTCGGTGTTGATCCGGAAGTAGGCCTGCAGCGGCATCTCGACCTTGACCCCGGCGGGGACGTAGACGAAGGAGCCACCCGACCAGACCGCCGAGTTGAGCGCCGCCAGCTTGTTGTCGTTGGGCGGGATCACGGTCGCCCAGTACTCGCGCACGAGATCCTCGTGCTCGCGCAGGGCGGTGTCCATGTCGGTGAAGATCACGCCCTGGGACTCGAGCTGCTCGTTGACCTGGTGGTAGACGACCTCGGACTCGTACTGCGCGCCGACCCCGGAGAGGAATTTGCGCTCCGCCTCGGGGATGCCGAGCCGGTCGAAGGTGTTTTTGATGTCGTCCGGGACCTCGCTCCAGTCGCGGCTGTTCTTGTCCGACGCGCGCACGAAGTAGTGGATGTCGTCGAAGTCGATCTGGCCGAGGTTGCCGCCCCAGGCCGGGGTCGGGCGGCTTTCGAAGTGCTCCAGCGCCTTGAGCCGGAAGTCGCGCATCCACTGCGGCTCGTCCTTGTACTCGGAGATCGACTCGACCACCTCGCGCGAGAGGCCCTTGGGGGCTTTGTAGGCGTAGCCCGTCTCGGGATCGTGGAAGCCGAACTTCTCCTTGTAGTCGGCGTTGATCCCGGCGAGCTCTCTTTTCTCCGCTACTGCCTCGGGCGTTGCCATGTGGTCAGACCTCCAGGACGATGGTGTCGTCCACGACGGCCGTCGCGAACGTCCGCACCGGAGCATAGGCGGGCAGCGTCTTCGGCCGGCCGCTGGTCAGATCGAAGAGCGAGCCGTGCCGGGGGCACTCGACGGTGCAGGCCGAGACGTCGAGCTCGCCCTCGGCGAGCGGCCCGTCGTCGTGCGAGCAGCGATCCTCGATCGCGTACAGCGTCCCGTCGCAGTTGAAGACGCCGATCTTGATCCCGTCGTGCTCGACCAGGCGCGTCGCGCCGGGCGGCAGCTCGGCGAGCGGGCACACTGGGATCTGGGTTCCTGCGGTGTCGGCCATCGGGGGCAGCCTCTCTGCCTTGCTTAGTGCGGGTTGAGACTTAATCCTACTTCTCAAGTCGGATTTTAGAGGAAGGCGCCCGCGTGGACACCGCACCTTTCGCTCGAACCTGCTGTTCTGCCTGCCGATATGAGCGTCGGAATGGGTCGATGTCTGCGAACGAGTGCTCCGTTTACCCCGCATAGCGTGGTCAACGGAGCACTCGTGCTCGCGGTGCTGCTCGTGGCAGCGCTCGCGGCAGCTCTTGGCGCGTCGCCGGCGGCGGCCGCGGAGGCGCCACCGAAGCCGGTCCTGTTGCTGGTCCACGGCGGCGGCTTCTTCACCGGCGACCCCGGCTACATGGACTACGCGGCGGCGATCGCCGCCCAGGGCAGCGAGTTCGCGACGCTGCAGCCCGCCTATCCGCTCGACGACCTGCCCGCCGCCTTCACCCGGATGAAAGAGCTGGCGCTCTCGCTGCGCCGGCAGGGCCACCGCGTATTCGCCTACGGCGACTCGGCCGGCGGCGCGATCGCCGCCTGGCTCGCCTCGCGCGGCTACGTGCGCGCCGCCGTGGCGAAGTCGCCGCCGACGGCGCTGCGCGCCTGGGCCTCGCCCTACGCCCTGCGCTACCGCACCGACCCACCGGCCGACCCGCACTCCTGGCGGCACCTGCGCGCCACAGCCGAGTCCCTGCGTGCCTATTCCTCCGCTGGCCAACCGAGCCTGCGGCCGCTGCTGATCTTCCAGAGCTGCGAAGACGCGATCGTCCCCTGCGCGATGAACATCGGCTTCGCCGAGCGCGATCGCCGCGTATCGCTGGTTCGCATCCGGGGGCCGCACGCGGATCCCGGAGCGAAGACCTCGGCGTTCCGCCAGGGCCTGAGCTGGCTCGCCGCCCACGCCGCCGCCTGAACACCCGTCCAGCCGCGCAATAGGCTTCGCTGCCGTGAGCGGGATGGTCGCGCGGCTTGCGGGGTCGGTCAGCGGACGGCGCGGGCGCTGGGTCGTCGTCCTGGCCTGGGTCGCGCTCGGGGTTGCCGGGCTCGTCGCCCACGCCCACCTGGGCGACGTGACCACCGCCGGCCAGAGCAGCTTCCTGCCGGCGCACGCCCAGTCGACGCGGGTCGTGAACCAGCTCCAGCACGGCTACAGGAACGGCGACGACGTCCCGGTTCTCGTCGTCTTCGCCCGCGAGGACGGTGGCCGCCTCACGGCGGGCGATCTGAACGCGATCGGCCGGCTCGGCGACGGGCTCGAACGGCTCGGGCTGACCGGCGCGACGCCGGTCTTCGCCCCCTACTCAGGCGAGTCGGACGGGACCCTGGGAGGGATCGCGGCGATCGCCCGGGGCGTCGGGCCGGTCTCCCGCGATCACCGGGCGGCGCTGCTGGCGCTGGCCCTCAACGCCGGCGAGCACGGCGCGATCGACGGCGTGTTCAAGGTCCGCCGCTACCTGCGCGAGCACCGCGCTCCCGGCCTGCGCTCCTACGTCACCGGGCCCGGCGCGGTCGCGGCCGACCTCGAGCGAGTGGCGGATGACGCCAGCCGGACGCTGCTCGTCGCGGCCCTCGCCCTGGTCCTGGTCCTGCTCCTGCTCGTCTACCGGGCGCCGGCGCTGGCGCTGCTGCCGCTGCTCGTCGTCGGCACCGCCTACCTGGTCGCCGTCGGCGTCGTCTACCTGCTGATCGAGGCCGGCGCGATCGAGGTCAACGTCGAGGGCACGCTGTTGCTGCTCGTGCTGATCTTCGGCGCCGGCACCGACTACTCGATGCTGCTCGTGCACCGCTACCGCGAGGAGATCGGCAGGGGCCGCGAGCCCGCCGCGGCGCTGCCCGTGGCGGTCGCCGAGAGCTTCCCCGCGATCGCCGCCTCGGCCGGGACGGTGATCGCGGCGATGCTCGTGCTGTTGGTCGCCGAGCTGCAGTCGACCCACTGGCTCGGCCCGGTGCTCGGGATCGGGATCGCGACGATGCTGGTCGCCTCGTTCACGCTCTTCCCGGCGCTGCTGGCGCTGCTCGGCGAGCGCGCCTTTTGGCCGGCGCGGCCGCACCCGACGGCGGGGCCGGACCGGCGCTGGGCGCGTGTGGCGGAGCTCGTCCGCCGCCGGCCGCGGCGGATCGTCGTCGTCGTGGTCGCCGCGCTCGCCCTGCTCTCGCTCGGCAACCTCGCCCACCACGGCACGATCGGGTTCGGGCAGGGGGAGACCGGCGCGACCGAATCCAGCCGCGGGACGGAAGAGCTCGAACGGCACTTCCCTCCCGGCATCAGCTCGCCGCTGACGGCGATGGTCGACCTGCGGGAGGTGCCGGCGGCGCTACGGGGGCTCAAGCAGCTTCCCGCGGTGCAGTTGCCGCTGCCGGGGCCGCCCTCCCCGGACACCGGCAAGGAGGCGCTGGCGATCGTCCTGCGCGAAGACCCCTACTCGGGCGCGGCCGCCGAAGCGGTCGAGGACATCCGCGACAAGCTGGCCGAAGTCGCGCCGAGCGCGATCGTCGGCGGCATCCCGGCCGAGAACCTCGACGTCGAGCAGACCAACGCGCGCGACACGCGGCTGATCGTGCCGCTCGTCCTGCTGGTCGTCGCGGCGATCCTCGCCCTGGTGCTGCGAGCCCTGGTCGCGCCCGCCTACCTGATCGCCACCGTCGTCGCCTCCTTCGCCGCGACCCTCGGCCTCGTCACCTTCGCCTTCGCCGACGTCTTCGGCTCGGGCGGGATCGCCTTCAACCTGGTGCTGATGGCGTTCATCTTCCTCGTCGCGCTGGGGGTCGACTACAACATCTTCCTGATGGCGCGGGCGCGCGAGGAGGCGGCGAAGCGGGGGACGCGCGAGGGGATCCTCGAGGGGCTGCGCAACACGGGCGCCGTCGTCACCGGCGCCGGCCTGGTCCTCGCCGGCACCTTCGCGACGCTGACCCTGCTGCCGCTCGAGGGCCTGGCGCAGATCGGCGCCGCCGTCGCGGTCGGCGTCCTGCTCGACACCTTCGTCGTCCGGGCGCTGGCGATCCCCGCGATCACCCACCTGCTCGGCGAGCGCGCCTGGTGGCCCGGCGCCTCCGGCTACCCGAGGTCGGCGGTCGCCTCGGAGGGGTCGCCGGTCTCGCCCTCGTCCTCCCATTCGGCCGGCTGACCGAGGCCGGCGCTCTTGACCACCTTGAGCCCGAGCATCGCGCACTTCATCCGCGTCGCCGAGATCTCGATGCCGAGCAGGTCGAGCACCTCCTCTTTCGGGATCGCGAGCAGCTCCTCGCGCGTCTTGCCGACCAGCTCGTCGGTCAGCAGCGAGGTCGCCGCGGTCGAGATCGCGCAGCCCTGGCCCTCGAAGGCGACCTCGGCCACGCGGCCGTCCTCGTCGAGCCGCAGGGTCACGTGCTGCTCGTCGCCGCAGAAGGGGTTGGTGTCCTCGAACTCGAGGTCGGGGTCCTCGACCCGGCCGAAGTTGTGCGGCCGCTTGTAGTGCTCGAGGATCTGCTCTCGGTAGAGCTGGTCCTCCATCAGAGGCCGAAGACCTTGCGCGCGTCGTGGAGTCCGTCGATCAGGCGGTCGATCTCCTCGCGGATCGTGTAGACGCCGAAGCTGGCGCGGGCGGTGGCGGCGACGCCGAGCCGCTCCATCAGCGGCTGCGCGCAGTGGTGGCCGGCGCGCACGGCGACGCCGTGGCGGTCGAGGATCTCGGAGACGTCGTGGGCGTGGACGCCGGCGAGCTCGAAGGAGACGGGGCCGAGCCGCTCGGCGCCGCGCGGCGGGCCGAAGACGCGCAGGCCGGGGACCTCGGCGAGCCGCTCCAGCGCGTAATCGGCGATCTCGCGCTCGTGGTCGCGCACCGCCTCCATGCCGAGGCCGTCGAGCCAGCGCAGGGCGGAGGCCATGCCGACCGCCTGGGCGATCGCCGGCGTGCCGGCCTCGAAACGGGCCGGCGGGTCGGCGTAGGTCGTCCCGTCCCTGGTCACCTTGCGGATCATCGAGCCGCCGCCGAGGAAGGGCGGCATCTCGCGCAGCAGGTCGAGCTTCGCCCACAGCGCCCCGATCCCGGTCGGCGCGTAGAGCTTGTGCCCGGTGAGGGCGTAGAAGTCGATGCCGAGCTCGGCCACGTCGAGCGGCAGCTTCGGCGCCGCCTGGGCGCCGTCGGCGAGCACCAGCGCGCCCGCCTCGTGCGCCAGCCGGGCGATCTCGGCGAGCGGGTTCTCGCTGCCGAGCACGTTGGAGACGTGGGCGACCGCGACCAGCTTCGGCCCGCGCTCGAGCAGCGCCGCGTAAGCGTCGAGGTCGAGCAGGCCCTCGTCGTCGACCGGCACCCAGTCGATCTCGGCGCCGGCCCGCTCGGCGAGCTGCTGCCAGGGGACGATGTTCGAGTGGTGCTCCATCTCGGTCAGCACGACGCGGTCGCCGCTGCCGAGGTTGGCGTCGCCCCAGGCGCGGGCGACGAGGTTGATCGCCTCGGTCGCGTTGCGGACGAAGATCAGCTCGCGCCGGTCGGCGGCGCCGAGGTGGTCGGCGACCGTCGCCCGGGCGCCCTCGTAGGCGGCCGTCGCCTCGGCCGAGAGCGTGTGCGAGCCGCGGTGGACGTTGGAGTGGTGGGCGCGCTCGTAGCGGTCGACCGCCTGGATCGAGGCAAGCACCCGCTGGGCGCTGGCGCCGCTGTCGAGGTAGGCGACCGGGCGGCCGTGGACCTCGCGCTCCAGCGCGGGGAAGGCGGCGCGGACCTTCTCGATCGGGAAGGCCGACGCGGGCGTGGTCGTCGTCGGCTCCATCGGCGCGAGGCTAGGCGGAGGCGCCCGCCTCGACCTCCTCGCCGATCCAGCCGTAGCCCTTCTCCTCCAGCTGTTCGACCAGCTCCGGGCCGCCCTGCTTGACGATCCGCCCCTCGAACATGACGTGGACCGAGTCCGGCTTGACCATGTGCAGGATGCGCTGGTAGTGGGTGATGATCAGCACGCCCATGTCGGGGCCGGCGAAGGTGTTGACGCCCTCGGCGACGACCCGCAGGGCGTCGATGTCGAGGCCCGAGTCGGTCTCGTCGAGGACCGCGATCTCCGGCCGCAGCAGGGCCAGCTGGAGCAGCTCCATGCGCTTCTTCTCGCCGCCCGAGAAGCCGTCGTTGAGGTAGCGGCTGGAGAAGTCTTTGGGGATGTTGGCGAGCTCCATCGCCTCCTGGGCGACCTTGGCGAACTCTTTGATCTTGATCTCGCCTTCGCCGCGGGCCTCGCGCCGCGCGTTGAGGATCATCCGCAGGTACTTGCTGACCGAGACCCCGGGGATCGCGACGGGGTACTGGAAGGCCATGAAGAGGCCGGCGCGGGAGCGCTCGTCGGGGTCGGCCTCGGTCATGTCCTCGCCCTTGAAGACGATCGAGCCCTCGGTGACCTCGAGCGAGGGGTGACCCATGATCGCGTTGGCCAGGGTCGACTTGCCGGACCCGTTGGGGCCCATCAGCGCGTGGACCTTGCCCTTCTCGACGTCGAGGTCGAGCCCGCGCAGGATCTCCTTGCCCTCGGCGCTCACGTGCAGGTTACGTATCTCCAGCTCAGCCAATTTCGCTCCGTTTCTAGGGTTTTCTTCGTTCAGGCGGCGCTGCCGACCGGCGTCTTCTGGGGGCTGCCGGCGATGCCGCCGGAGAACTCGACCAGCTCGGCCAGCGTCGTGCCGGCCAGCGCCTTGGTGACGCCGCCCTGGACGCGCGTCCAGAGCAGCTTGGTCGCGCAGGCGCGGTCGCCGTCGCTCTCGTGCGAGCAGAGCACCTTGCCCTCGGGAGTCTCGTGGAAGCACTCCATCGGCGCGATCTGACCTTCCAGCGCCTCGACCACCTGGTCGAGCGTGATCGCCTCCGCCGGCTGCGCCAGCCGGTAGCCGCCGTGGGCGCCGCGGGTCGAGGTGACGAGGCCGGCGTTGCGCAGCTTCGCCACCAGGTGCTCGAGGTAGGAGAGCGGCAGGCGCTCCGCCTCGGCGACGGCGCTCAGCGAGACCGGGGCGGACCCCGGCTGGCGGCCGAGCTCGACCATCAGGCGGACTCCGTACTCGGCTTTCGTCGAGAACAGCATGAGCTAAATCCTACTGAAGGGGTCGGTTATGGGGAGGCGCGTCCGTGTCGCCAGCGCTCGAACCCGGCGTGCTCGTCGCCGCGATGGCAGGCCCGCTCCAGCGCCCGTTTCGGCGGGCGCGCGCTGGACGCGACGAGCGTGACCGGGTACCAGAGCGCGGGATCGGGGTTTCCGGGCGCGGTTTCTCCCGTGGAGATCTCGACCTCGTAGCGCTCGCCGAAGACCGTGAGGTTCACCGCGCCCGGCAGGGCCGCGCTGGGTGTGAGCAGGCCGCGGTACCCCGCGTCCCGCAGCTCGCCCGCCAGCCTGTGCGACGCTTTCCATCCACCGATCGCGACTTTGGGATCGAGCCCGCACTCGGCCATCCGCTCGAAGCTGGAGAGGTCGGCGATGTCGGTCTCTTCGACCGTGATGCGCCAGAGATTCCGGCGTGCCGCCCGGCGGCGTCCCTCGTCGCGAATCTCCTCGCGGCGGACGAACTCCGCCCATGCGGCGAGCGGGTCAAGCGACATGTACTGGGCGTACCCCTCTCCCTCCCGGTGCCAGCGACCGGTCTCCTGGGAAGGGGTTCGCTCGCCGGCACCTCGGTACAGGGGCGGCCAGCGGGGATCGACCTCCCTGTGGGCGAGCCAGCGGCCGCGCGCTCGCTCGGGCTCAGTTTGCCAGCTGGGACCGGGAGCCACGGGCGAGCTCGCGCAGGCGAGACCATGCGTCTGGATCGGCGGAGTCGATCAGCTCGAGCGGAGCCCTCCCCGCAAGCCGCTCGCGCGGCGCCTCGAACCAGGCGACGATTCCATGGGGCGTCCAAGTGCTCTGCAGGTACCGGATCAGCTGGGCGACGAGGACCACGCGCTCAGGCGACTTCTTGATCGCCGTCACCTTGCTTCCTCTCCACTGAGAGATCGTCTTCGTGCTGACACCGAGCAGCCGCGCGACCTTCTGGGTCTCCACGTTCCCCAGCGCCTTGATCACGAACGAGGCCGCGTCGGATGGATCGTCGAGTTGCAGTCGCGCGAGTCGCCGTTCCATCAAATGGACCGTGTCCTTCAGGTCCCTGGCCGCTCGGCGGACCTGCCATTCCGGATCGGTTCCGCCGGGATCGTTCTCGGCGGCCCGCTGAAGCCCCACGGCTCGGCTGAGCATCCGCACGACCCCGGGATCCTCGACGCCTTCGGGCATGCCGTTGGCGATGTCGAGGATGCAGTCCATGATTTGGTCGATCAGGCGGGCTCGCTCTTCGACCCACGCCGTGCGCTCCTTCTCGCCGGCCAGATCCGAGCCATCCTCAACGAGCTCGTCGGGGACGATTTCATGCAGCCGCTCGTAGGTCTTGCGCTGCCAGCTCTGGATTGCCTGTTCCGCCGACGGCGTCGCGACTGCGCTCATTGGCCCTCCTAAGTCCGGTGAACGTAATCTCAATTTCCAGCATAACGGACCGCTTCGGCTGGAACCCGAGACCCGTTTGCGCACGGTGCGAATCGGTTTACGGGGAGGCGGGCTCGGTCGCCTCCTGCCCGGCGGGCGCCTCTGCGGCGCTGCCGAGCTCGACGTGGGCGCGGCTGTCGCGGCTGCGGATCAGGACCAGGGTGAGGACGAAGCCGAGCGCGGCGATCGCGGCGCCGCCGAGGAAGGCCGACTGGAAGCCCTCGGTGAGCGCGTCGAGGCTCGGCGGGCTGCCGGCGGGCGTCAGGTCGAGCGTGCGCGAGGTCGCGATCGAGGAGAGCACCGCGAGCCCGAGCGCGCCGCCGATCTGCTGCGAGGTGTTGATCAGGCCGCTGGCCAGGCCCGAATCGCTCTCGCGCACGCCGGAGACGGCGGCGATCGTCGTCGTCACGAAGGAGAAGCCGAGTCCGGCGGCGGCGAGCAGCGAGGGGCCGAGGATGTCGGTGGTGAAGCCGCCGCCGACCGAGACGCGGCTGAACCAGAGCAGCCCGGCGACGATGAAGAGCATGCCGGTGGCGAGGATCGGCTTGTAGCCGAAGCGGGTGACGAGCTGCGAGGCGATCGTCGCCGAGGCCATGATCGTCAGCGCCAGCGGCAGGTAGGAGAGGCCGGCGTGGATCGCGCTGTAGCCGAGCACCTGCTGCATGTAGAGGGAGATGAAGAAGAACATCGAGAAGAGCGAGGCGCCGACCAGCAGGCCGACCACGTTGGCGCCGGTCAGGGTGCGGATGCGGAAGATCGCGAACGGCATCAGCGGCTTGGCCGAGCGCAGCTCGATCGCGACGAAGGCGGCGAGCAGGGCGAGCGCGACGCCGATCCGGCCGAGCGTCTGCGCCGATCCCCAGCCGGCGCTCGCCGCGTCGACGATCGCGTAGACGAGCAGCGAGAGACCGGCGGTGACGGTGACCGCGCCGGCGACGTCGAAGGCGCGGGTCTCGTGCTCGGCGCGGCTCTCGGCGATCAGCCGGGGGGAGAGGGCGAAGGCGATCAGGCTGACCGGCACGTTGACCCAGAGCACCCACTCCCAGCCGAGCCCGTCGGTGAGGATGCCGCCGAGCAGGACGCCGGCGGCGCCGCCGGAGCCGGCGACCGCGCCCCACACCCCGAGCGCCTTGTTGCGCTCGGCGCCGTCGCTGAAGGTCGTGGTGACGATCGAGAGCGCCGCCGGCGAGATGATCGCCGCGCCCAGGCCCTGCGCCGCGCGGGCGGCGATCAGCTGGCCCTCGTTGGAGGCGAAGCCGGCGGCGAGCGAGGCGACGGCGACGAGCAGCAGGCCGCCCATGAAGACGCGCCGCCGCCCGAGCAGGTCGGCGGTGCGCCCGCCGAGCAGCAGGAAGCCGCCGAAGGTGAGCACGTAGGCGTTGACGACCCAGGGCAGGTTCTCCTGCGAGAAGTGCAGCGCGTCGCCGATCGAGGGCAGGGCGACGTTGACGATCGAGGCGTCGAGGACGACGACGAACTGGGCCGAGCAGAGCAGCACCAGCGCCAGCCAGCGTTTCTCTCTGAATTCTCCCTCTGTTGTCATCAGGCCTCGATCAGACCCTGTCGGATCGCGTAGCGCACGAGCTCGACCCGATCGCGCATCCCCAGCTTACGCATGGCGTTGGCGCGGTGGTTCTCGACCGTCTTCTCGGAGAGGTGGAGGATCGCCGCGATCTCCTTCGTCGTGTGCGCCTCGGCGACGAGCTTGACGATCTCCTGCTCGCGCGGGGTCAGCTCGCCGGCCGAGGCCGGCGTCGGGAAGGACTCGCCGCGCTCGACCGCCCGCACCGCGGCGAGCAGATCGGTGTCGGCCTGGGTCTTGACCACGTAGCCCGAGGCGCCGGCGGCGAGCGCCTCGTCGACGTAGCGCGCGTCGTCGTGCATCGAGAGGATCAGCACCGCGGTCTCCGGCGACTGCGCCTTGATCTCCCGCGTCGCCTGCAGCCCGGTCAGCTTCGGCATCTTCACGTCGAGGATCGCCAGGTCGGGCCGCTCGCGCACCGCGATGTCGCGCGCCTCGGCCCCGTCCGACGCCTCGGCGACCACCTCGATGTCCGGCTGCCGCTCGAGCAGCAGCCGCAGCCCCGAGCGAACGATGCCGTGGTCGTCTGCGATCAGCACCCGCATCGTGCGCACAGTTTCCCACCGCGAAGCCGTCGCGAAGGCGCGGGAGGGGGAGAGATCGGCGGGTGTGGCGACTTACCCCCACCAGATGGAGGGGAAACTCGCCACACCCGACTCGGCTGTCGCCGAGATCGCGAATCGTCAGCACGGCGTCGTCTCGGCCGCGCAGCTGCACGGCCTGGGAATCGACGAGCGCGGAATCCGCGCCCGCACGGCGGCGGGGCGATTGCATCGGGTGCACCGCGGCGTTTACGCGGTCGGGCATACGGCCCTTTCTCCTCTCGCTCGTTGCATGGCGGCGGTGCTCGCGGTCGGTCGCGGGTCCATGCGCCCAGGCGATTCGCTGCTTGATTTCTGGGGTGCCGCGGTGAGCCACCGGAGCGCGGCGATGCTCTGGGATCTGGCGCCGGTGGGATCGGGCGCAGTCGACGTGATCGTTGCCGGCATCGGCGGCAGGGCGCGACGCAGCGGGATCCGGGTGCATCGCTCGCGCTCGCTTGCACCTCGCGACGTGGTTGCCCGCGACGGCATTCCGGTCACGAGCACGGCTCGAACCTTGTCCGATCTCCGCCGGGCAACCTCCGCCGGGCGCCCCGGCGCTCTCACGCCACGCGAGCTGCGCAAGGCGATCAGGCAGGCGAATGTTCTCGGACTGCCGCTGGATGAAGCGAGCCGCGGAGACCGCATGCGCAGTGACCTCGAGGGCGATTTCATGGCGATCTGCCGCCGCCACCGGTTCCCGCCGCCGGACGTCAACGTCCGCGTCGGCAGGTACCTCGCCGACTTCCTCTGGCGCAAGCGACGGGTGGTCGTCGAAACCGACCACTACATCTACCACCGAGGTTTGGTCGCCTTCCAAGACGACCACGACCGCGATCTGGAGCTCAAGGCACTCGGCTACGAGGTTCTGCGGTTCGCCGAAAAGCAGATCGACGAGGAACCGGATCGGGTCGCGGAGATCGTCGCCGGCGTTCTCGGCGTCAGGGTGTGACGGCGAGGCGCACGGTAGTCCCGTCGCCGGGGCGGGACTCGATCGTCAGCTCGCCGCCGACGAGCAGGGCGCGCTCGCGCATGCCGCCGATGCCGAGGCCGCGCTCGGACTGCTCGAAGGCGAAGCCGCGGCCGTCGTCGGCGACGGCGAGCTCGACGCCGTCGCCGGCGCGGCGCAGGGTGACGGCGACGCGCTCGGCGCCGCTGTGGCGGGCGGCGTTGGTCAGCGCCTCCTGGGCGACCCGGTAGACGACCAGCTGCACGTCGTCGTCGAGGTCGGAGAAGTCGTCGTCGGCGCTCAGCTCGGCCGTCACGCCGGAGCGCTGCAGCTGCTCGACCTGGCCGGCGATCGCGGCGACGAGACCGAGGTCGTCGAGCGCGGTCGGGCGCAGCTGGCGGGCGAGCGAGAGCAGCTCCCGCATCGCCTGGTTGGCGAGCCCGCGGGTCTCGGCCAGCTCCGGCTCGAGCTCCGGCGGCGCCGCTTCGCGCACGGCCTCGAGCCGCAGCAGCAGCCCGGTCAGCGACTGGTTGACCTCGTCGTGGAGGTCGCGGGCGACGCGCGCCCGCTCCTCCTCCTGGGCACGCAGGGCGGCGGACCCGGCGCGCCGGCGCTCCGCTTCGAGGCGGCGCAGCATGCGCAGGAAGGCGAGCTCGATCCGCTCGACCTCCTCGGTCTCGCCGACGCCGTCGATCGAGGCCGGCAGGGCGGAGGCCGGCCGGTTGAGGTCGACCTTCTCCATGTCCTCGATCAGCTGCTCGAGCGGCGCGAAGCGGCGCCGCATGACGAGCAGGTTGGCGGCGAGCGCCGCGGCAACGACGGCGAGCACGACGATGACCACGGTCGTCACAGTGAGGCGAGAATAGGGGCTGCCACCCATAGGCGGAACCGGGCTTCGTCGCAATACTTCCTGGAGTTCAACCGAGACAGGAGCGAATGCGATGAGCACGACCAAGCAGTCCACCTTCGGCGCGACGCTGCGGACGACGATCCTGCTGGCGTCCCTATCCGGCCTGCTGGTGGTGATCGGCGCCCTGATCGGCGGCGCCTCGACCGCGGGCCTCTTCCTCCTGATCGCCCTCGCGATCAACTTCTTCTCCTACTTCTTCAGCGACAAGATGGCGCTGGCGATGGCGCGGGCCAAGCCGATCGAGGAGTCGGAAAACCCGCGCCTCTACCAGATCGTGCGCGAACTGACGACGCGCGCCGGCCTGCCGATGCCGCGCCTCTACATGATCCCGCAGGAACAGCCGAACGCCTTCGCCACCGGCCGCAACCCGAAGCACGCCGCGGTCGCGGTCACGCAGGGGATCACCAAGCTGCTCTCCGAGGACGAGCTGCGCGGCGTGCTCGCGCACGAGCTCGCCCACGTCCAGCACCGCGACATCCTGATCCAGTCGGTCGCCTCGGCGATCGGCGCCGCGATCACCTACCTCGCCTACATGCTGATGTGGTTCGGCGGCGACGACAACAACTCGCCGCTGGGGCTGGCCGCCTCGCTGGCGCTCGTCCTGCTGGCGCCGCTGGCGGCGACGATCATCCAGCTCTCGATCTCGCGCCAGCGCGAGTACGCCGCCGACGCGGGCGGAGCGCAGATCTGCGGCAACCCCGAGTCGCTGGCGAGCGCCCTGCTGCGGCTCGAGCAGGGGGCCGCAGCGATGCCGATGCAGGTCAACCAGGCGGCCGAGCCGCTCTACATCGTCAGGCCCTTCAAGGGCAAGGGCATCGCCGGCCTCTTCTCGACCCATCCGCCGATCGAAGAGCGGGTCAAGCGCCTGCGCCAGATGCGCCCAAGTCTCGGCTAGAGACGAGAGGCGTCGGCCGGTTCGGCGCTTACCATCACTGGCGCCATGGCAACACCGCTGACGACGCGCTCGGAATGGCTCGCTGCAAATCCGCCGGACGAGGGGCGGTTGACCCAGACCCTTGCGGGCGTTGCGGGACGGGTGCGTGAGGGCGAGGGCTTCGAGTTCGCGGTGCGCGAGTTCCTCGGCGAGTTCGCGCTGCGGGGGGGCGATCGCGCGAGGGAGCGGGCGATCGCCGAGCGACCCGAGCCGACCGGCGACCGCCGCCAAGACGCATACCTGGGTGCTCTGGCGGAGCATCTTGCCGCGGTTCATGGCTTGCGCCGACCGGCCTGGTCCGTCGAACCAGAGCGCTTTCTCGACCGCTTTTGGTTCGTCAGCGACGTTCCCGGCTTCCGGGCGATCTCGATCGCCCAGGCGCCCGCGGCGTTTCGTCGTCGTGGCATCTTCATCCCCGAGCGCTCGCTGCATCGCGTCTGAGCGATGGAGCGGGCGGAGATCATCGAGGCCCTCACGGCGCTGGCCACGGAGCTGGACAGCCGAGGAATATGCGCCGAGATGTATGTCGTCGGCGGGGCGGCGATCGCGCTTGCCTTCGATGAGCGGCGGGCGACGAGAGACATCGACGCGGTGTTCGAGCCTCCTCGCGATCGCCGAGCGGACCTACGGCGACCGGCTCGACCCAGCCGCCCGCTTCTTCGTCGAAGAGGTCCTTGCCTGAGACGGGCTTTTCCGGCTCGCTATACTTTTTGAAGTAAAGCCGGATCGGAATTAGGGTATTTCCCTCAAGTGGCCGTAGGAGGAACATGGCGCCCACCCAGATGAAGCAGCGAGTCGAGGAGATCGAACCTTTCGAGGCCGCCCAGGAGATCGAGGGCGGCGACGTCGTCCTGGTCGATACGCGCGAGCCGCACGAGTACCAGGAGGCCCACCTCGAGAACGGCAAGCTGGTGCCGCCGGGCCTGCTCGCCGACGAGATCGGCGAGGCCGCGCCCGACAAGTCGGCGCGCACGATCCTCTACTGCCGCAGCGGCAACCGCTCCTACGACGCCGCCGCACAGATGGAAGCGCTCGGCTACGAGAACGTCGCCTCGATGGCGGGCGGCATCCTCGCCTGGCAGGAGCAGGGGCTGCCGGTCGTCGCCGCCAGCGGCATGACCGCCGAGCAGCGCGACCGCTACTCGCGCCACACCCTGCTGCCCGAGGTCGGGGTCGACGGCCAGCTGAAGATGCTGAACGCGAAGGTGCTGTTGGTCGGCGCCGGCGGGCTCGGCGCGCCGACCGCGCTCTACCTCGCCGCGGCCGGGATCGGCACGCTCGGCCTCGTCGACGACGACGTCGTCGACGCCTCCAACCTGCAGCGCCAGGTGATCCACAACACCGAGCGGATCGGCACGCCGAAGACCGAGTCGGCGCGGCTGACGATCGAGGCGCTCAACCCCGACGTGAACGTGGTCGAGCATCGCACCCGCCTCGACGCCTCCAACATCATCGACCTGCTGAGCGACTACGACGTGATCGTCGATGGCGCCGACAACTTCCCCACCCGCTACCTGCTCAACGACGCCTCGGTGCGGCTGCGCAAGCCGGTCGTCTCGGCCTCGATCCTCAGCTTCGACGGCCAGATCTCGACCTTCGTCCCCTTCGAGGGGCCCTGCTACCGCTGCCTCTACCCGACGCCGCCGCCGGCGGAGCTGGCGCCGAGCTGCTCGGCCAACGGCGTGCTCGGCGTGATGGCCGGGACGATGGGCCTGCTGCAGGCCAACGAGGTGCTGAAGCTGGTGCTCGGGATCGGCGAGCCGCTGATCGGCCGCCTGCTGCTCTTCGAGGCGCTCAGCACGCGCTTCACCGAGCTCAAGGTGCGCCGCGATCCCAACTGCCCGATCTGCGGCGAGAACGCGCCGGAAGTCGCCGACGAGGACCTCGGCAAATTCCCCGACTACGAGGCCTTCTGCGCCGGCTGAGGAAGGCCGCTGCAAACCGGCGCATCTCGGGGTCTTCAGTCGGTCGGATCGGGTCACGCACGTAAGTGCGCTCCCCTCACCGCCCTCCCTGCATCCCCCGACCTGCTTGGTTTTCGCGGCCTTCAATAGGATCGTCCAATGGCAACCGTTCGAATTCCCCCTGTGCTCCGCCAGCAGACCGGCGGTCAGACCGAGGTAGAGGCGGGTGGCTCGAACGTGGGCGAGGTGCTGCGCGCGCTGACCGCCGAGCACCCGGCCACCGAGGAGCAGCTGTTCGGCCCCGACGGCGATCTCAACCGCTACGTCAACGTCTACCTCAACGACGAGGACGTGCGCGTGCTCGACGGGCTGGAGACCGCCGTCTCCGACGGCGACACCGTGATCATCATGCCCGCGATGGCGGGCGGTTGAGGCCGCTGCAAATCTGCGCATCTCGGGGTCTTCGGTCGGTCTCCTCGGGTCACGCACTTCTTGTGCGCTCACCTCGTTGCCCTCCCTGCATCCCCCGACCTGCTTGATTTTCGCGGCCTCAAATTACCCTGGCTATACTTTCTGAAGTAATGGCGGAGGAGCTACTGAACAGACCCTGCGGGGGGCGGTTCGGCAACCTGGTCGAGTCGATCGGCAACACGCCGCTGGTCGAGCTGCCGCGCCTCTCGCCCAAGCCCGAGGTGCGCATCTACGCCAAGCTGGAGGGGCGCAACCCGACCGGCTCGGTCAAGGACCGCGTCGCCAAATCGATGATCGAGACCGCCGAGGCCGAAGGGGCGATCGAGCCGGGCCAGACGATTCTCGAGCCGACCTCGGGCAACACCGGCATCTCATTGGCGATGATCTGCCGCCGCAAGGGCTACGAGCTGAAGGTCGTGATGCCCGACAACGTGACCAAAGAGCGCACCCAGCTGCTCGAGATGTACGGGGCGGAGATCGTCTACTCGGAGGGCGCCAAGGGCTCCAACGGCGCGGTCGAGGTGGCGCTGGAGATGGCCGAGGACTCGCGCTACTACATGCCCTACCAGTACGGCAACGAGGCCAACCCGCTGGCTCACTACAACGGCACCGCGGTCGAGATCCTCGAGGAGCTCGACGAGGTCGCCGCCTTCGTCGGCGGGCTCGGCACCGGCGGCACGCTGATGGGCAACGGGCGGCGGCTGAAGGAGCACGACCCCGAGACGCTGATCGTCGCCGCCGAGCCGATGCAGGGCGAGGAGGTGCACGGGCTGCGCTCGCTCGAGGACGGCTTCATCCCGCCGATCATCGACATCTCGCTGCTCGACCGCAAGATCATGGTCTCCAACCGCGACGCGATCGTCTGGACGCGCAAGCTGCTCGACGAGGAGGGCGTCTTCGCCGGCGTCTCCTCCGGCGCGATCGCCCGCATCGCGGTCCGCATCGGCGAGCAGATCGACGGCGGCAACGTCGTCTTCCTGATCCCCGACGACGGCTGGAAGTACCTCTCCTCCGGCGTCTACACCCGCCCGATCGACGACATCGAGAATCTCGATTCGACGGTCTGGTGGTAGCCGAGAGCGGTCGTGGTGCTGCGCATCTCTGCGTCCTCGGTCGCTCGCGTGCTAGAAGCACGCCACGCTCCCTGCGTCCTTGACCTGCTTGACCACGACCGCTCTCGGGAGGAAATGTGAAAATTTCTCAAGCCCTGGTCGATGAGATCGTGGCGCATGCGCGCGAGGATCTACCGAACGAGTGCTGTGGGTTCATCTCGGGCAATGACGACGTCGCACTAACCGTCCATCGCATTGCGAATGGCGAGGCAAGCCCCTTTCGGTATCAAATGGATCTGAAAGGGCAGCGGGAGGCCGAAGAAGCGATCGACGCTGCTGGTCACGATGTGCTGGCCGCATATCACTCTCATACGAAGAGTCCTGCCTTTCCCTCCCAAACCGACGTGAATCTTGCCTTGCCCTACCTGATGTGTGTCATTGCATCTCTTCAGGATCCACAGGCCCCCGTTGTCAATGGGTTCTGGATCAAGGACGGGAAGATCTCCGAGGCCGAGCTTGTCGTCGAGTAAGGGAAATCTCGTCAAGGTCGCCTACGCCCAGAACCAGGCGGAGGCGGAGATGATCCAGGGGCTGCTCTCCGAGCACGGCATCCCGAGCATGCTGAAGCGCGCCGCGGGCTTCGACGTGCCCGACTTCCTCGCCGCCGGGCCGCGCCAGGTCCTGGTCGCCGAGGAGATCGCCGCGCAGGCGCGCGAGGTGCTCGAGGGCACTCCCGGCGCGGGCTGAAGAGCGCGGTCGAGGTTAGCTTCGCTATGCGGGGCTAACCTCGACCGCGGCAAGGGGGTCGCGGCCGTCCCAGCTTCCGTGCGAGGCGAGGGGGCGGAAGCGGACGAAGGCGGATTCGTGGTGGAAGGGCCGGGCGCGGTCGGCGCGGACCGCCGCCTGATGGGTGCCCGCGCTGCCGAAGGCGTACTCGCGCATCGCCTTGGCGCTGCGCCAGATCGAGAAGGTCGAGACGAGCCGCGGCAGAGCGGGCCGCGCGAAGCCGGTGGAGGCGATCATCGCCGGATCGTCCAGGGCGTCGCTTTCCGCGGGGGCGGCGCTCGCGAGAAAGGGCCGGGCACGCAGCAAGCGCAGGCGCCCAAGCGTCAGCACCACCACCGGCTCGTCGTCCTCCACCGCCAGCTCCTCGCCCGGCAGCCCCGGCATCGCCGCCCACGAGCCGAAGCAGCGCAACGGCTGCAGGCGGACGTGCCAGCCGCCCGCCAGCCGCCGGCCGTCGCCATGCGTGGCGAGAAAGCGGTCGATCGCGTCGTCGCCCTCCCAGGCGGCGATCAGGCCGATCCGTCCCAGCATCGGACGGGGCAGCCGCTCGCCGAGCGGCGCGGTGATCGCGGTTTCGGCCGAGACCATGCCGGGGACCGTCTCCGGGCTCGGCCCGTCGAAGAGCAGCCGCTGGGCGCGCAGCGGGCCGACGTCGGCGAGGTGCACGGAGACGATCATGGCGTTTCTCCCTCCTGGTCGAGAGCTAACCTAGTAGTGATTGGCTGGCTGGCCGGGCGCCGAGTCAGGAGGGGCGGGCGATCGCGCGCAGGTAGTCGCGCCAGGCGGCCTCGATCTCTCCGGCGCCGGCGTCGAAGGCCGCTTCCAGGGTGGGCGCCGAGCCGCCGGGCAGGATGTTGAGAGCGAGCCGCTCGCAGGCGTCCGGGCCGCGTTCGGTCTCCAGCAGATCGAAGATCGTGCCGCCGAGGATCACGGCGTCGCGGCGCGACGGCGGAAACGAGGGGCCGCGGCTCTCGCGCAGCCGCCGGATCACCGCCGCCCGGTAGAGCCCGACCTGGCGGGCGAAGTACTGGGCGGCGCCCTCGACCAGCCAGGCCCAGCCGAGGTAGCGGGCGAAGCGGCGCGGCGTCCAGGAGGGGGGGAGGGCGGCGTTGTTGGCGGCGATCACGAGCTGGGCGTAGAGCCGCTCGGCGGTGCCGCGCAGGGCCTCGCGCGAGTCCTCGCCCGCGGCGCGCTTTTCCATGTGCGGGTCGTTGAGCACGTGCAGCTCGGTCGCCATCGCCCAGCCCGCCAGGTAGCGCCGGCCGGCCGGCGCAGCCGACCAGCGCGCCGCGGGCAGGAAGGGGTGGGCGAGGGAGAGCATCGCCGGGCTGGTGTGGACGACGACGGTGACCTCGCCCGGCACCGTCTCGAAGCGGTCCTCGAGCCGCAGCCGCAGTTCCTCCATCCGGTCCAGCGTGCGCTCGGCAAAGGCCGCGTCGCCGCTGTCGTGCCGCGCGGTGAAGCTCAGCGAGTGCGTCTCGACCCACGGCATTGGGGCCGAGCCTACTAGGGGATTCTCAAACGAGGACCGGCTCGGAGGCCGTGCAAACGCCGTGGATCTCGGACCTTGCGCGGTCGAACTCCTCGTCGGCCATCACCGGGGTGCCCTCGAAGGGCAGGTCGCGGTCGATCTCGACCCAGGAGCGGCAGCCGTGGTACTCCTCGCGGACCCGCACGGTGACCGGACGCGGGATGCGGTGGACCCGGAGCAGAAGGATGTGCAGCGGGTGGCGGCGCTTCCAGTTGAGCCGCTTCTCCGCGTAGTCCGGGGTCCAGACGTAGTAGGGGGAGAGGTCGTCGACGATGCGCGGGTTGGTGACCGTGATGTGATCGGTCACCTCGGCCCAGCAGCGCAGCCGCACGCGGTCGGGCTGGGGAATTCCGCCGTCCTGGATCAGCGCGCCGGGGGGCGGTTCCTCGTCCGGCCAGACGCCCTCCTCGAGCGCCCGCCGCAGCTCCGGGTGATGCGACTCGCGGACCAGGTTGTTGCGCTGGTGGTCGAAGGTCGGATAGAGGAAGAAGCGCTCGTGGTCGAGCTCGAAGTGCTTGTTGTCCTCGCGGATTCCGCCCTTGCGCAGGGTCAGCAGCTGCTCGCCCTCTGCGAGGGCGCGCACGGTTACAGCCCATTCCTTTAAAGCGATCGGCATATTGAAGTCGTCCAGCGAAGGCCGGTAGATCTTTGACCGGGTGGGGGGTGCCTCGGACCCCTGTCCAGGCGAGAGCCCCGCCCAAGGACGCGCATTCTAGACGAGGCGGCCGAAATCGCCAAATTAACTGCCGATTTAGCGGCTCATCCGTCCAATTTCCGCTGCGATGAGCCGATTCCGCCGCCGCCGGGCGTCTCGATCCGCAGCCTGTCGCCCTTTCGCAGGTCGCCCTCGCTCTTGCTGGGCAGGCGCTCGCCGTTGAGCCGATCCTGTCCCATCGCGCCGTCCTCGCCGCCGTCGCGGCCGCGCGGGGCATGGCGACGGCGCTCGCCGATCAGCGTGTAGCGCATCGGCGCCAGCGCTTCCAGCTCGCGCACGATCCCGGCGCCGCCGCGATGGCGGCCGCTGCCGCCGCTGCGGTCGCGCAGGCCGAGCTCGCGCACGCGCAGCGGAAACTCGGTCTCGAGCGCCTCGACGGGCGTGTTGAGCGTGTTCGACATCGCGACGTGGATCGCGCTCGGGCCGTCCGCCTCCGGGCACGCCCCCTGGCCGCCGCCGAGCGTCTCGTAGTAGGTGAAGCCCTCGCCGGACAGGGTCAGGTTGTTCATCGTGCCCTGTCCCTGCGCCGGCACCGGCCGCGCCCCGCCGAGCGCCGCGATCGTCAGGTCGGCGACACGGCTCGAGGTCTCGACGTTGCCCGCCGCGACCGCGGCGGGAAAGTCGGCGTTGAGCAGGCAGCCGTCCGGCGCCATCACCTCGATCGGTCGGTAGGCGCCCGCGCAGGGCGGCGCGTCGGGGTCGGTGAGCACGCGGACGGCGAAGAAGGCAGCCGATTTCGTCACCGAGAGCGGGCAGTTGAGGTTGCCGTCGATCTGCGCGTCGGTGCCGCCGAAGTCGAGCAGCAGGCTGTCGCCGCGGACCTCCGCCCGCAGGCGCAGCACGACGTCGCGCGGCTCCTCGCCGGCGTCGTCCTCGAGCACGTCCTCGGCCGCGTACTCGCCGTCCGGCAGCTCGGCCAGCGCCGCGCGGGTGCGGCGCTCGGCGTAGGCGAGGATCTCGCTCATGCCGGCGCGCAGCCGTTCGGGGCCGTGGCGCTCCGCCAGTTCGCCGAGCCGCAGCTCGCCGAGCCGGTTGGCGGCGGCCTGGGCGCGCAGGTCGGCGAGCCGCTGGCGCGGCGCGCGCATCTGCTCGGCGAGGCGCTCGAGCTCGCCCTGCGTGACCCGCGTGGGCGGGATCACGACGCCCTCTTCGCCGAGCGTGCGCGAGCGCGCCGGCATCCCCGCCGGCGTCGGGCCGCCGATGTCGGCGTGGTGGGCGCGGCAGGCGGAGAAGCCGAACAGCTCGCCGGCGATGAAGACCGGCCGTATCAGGGTCACGTCCGGCAGGTGGGTGCCGCCGCGGTAGGGGTCGTTGAGGATCCATTCGCTCTCAGGGCGGTGCTCCTCGGCGAGCACCGCGGCGACCGCGTCGGGCATCGAGCCGAGGTGGACGGGGATGTGCTCGGCCTGCATCACCAGCTCGCCGCCGCGGTCGAAGAGCGCGGTCGAGCAGTCGTGGCGCTCCTTGATGTTGGCCGAGTAGGCGGAGCGGATCAGCGCCGCGCCCATCTCGTCGCAGGCGGCGCGCAGGCCGCCGACCATCACCTGCAGGCTGACCGGATCGAGGCTCACGTCCCCTCCTGTGGCGACTTACCCCCCGAAAACGTGGGGGAAAGTCGCCACACCTGGGCTCCGATCGTGCCGGTGTCGTCCACCTCGGCGTGCCAGCCGGGCGGGACGACGAAGGTCGCCTCGGGCAGCTCGAAGACGGCCGGCCCGTCGGCCTCCACGCCGGCGGCGGGCTCGCCGCGCAGGACCGGCGTCTCGACCCACTCGCCGTCGAAGCGGACTGAGCGGCTGAGCTCCTCCAGCGCGCCCTCGGCGGCCGCCGGCCGTGGATGCGGCCCGGGCTCGACCAGCGCCAGGCGGATGTGGACGAGGACCACCTCGCCGTCGGGATCGCGGTGCCCGTAGCGACGCTCGTGCTCGCGCTCGAAGCGGGCGGCGAGGTCGGCGGGGTCGGGGCGCGTGTTCCCGGGGACCGGCAGCTCGAACGCCTGGCCCGCGTAGCGCAGCTCGTAGACGACCTCGGGCTCGCCCGCGTCGAGCTCGCCGTCGAGCCGCGCGATCAGCTCGTCGACCTTGGCGGCGACGCGCTCGGCGCTGAAGTCCGCCCCGGCGAGCATCACCGTGCGGGTCGTGTCGCGGCGGCGGTCGGACGCGCAGAGGCCGAGCGCCGAGAGGACGCCGCCGGCGCGCGGGCAGAGGATGCGCTCGATCTCGAGCTCGGCGGCGATCGCCGCGGCGTGCATCGGGCCGGCGCCGCCGAAGGGGAGCAGGGCGAAGCGGCGGGGGG